>Ga0129308_1000087_pt1 | contig 163546 bp, 158 predicted proteins | sample L827metagenome_FD_94440 | JGI IMG/M metagenome (GOLD analysis project Ga0129308, IMG submission 94440) | Ring-tailed lemur group fecal microbial communities from Wisconsin, USA - L827 metagenome | ecosystem: Host-associated > Mammals > Digestive system > Large intestine > Fecal | place: USA...
CCAATGAATTTGTTCATCGGAATCTTCCTCAAAATATCAGACAGTATCAGAGTTTGAATGTGATTTCGTTTGACGAAAGGCTGGTTTATATTTGTCAGACCGATTATAAATATTTTGATAAAGCGTTTAGAAGAGTAGAAAATCTTTTCCTGAAGATTACAGAGAAGCTGTTAAGTTAAGGTAAGTTAAAGGGGTGGAATTTATAAAGGAATTCCACCCCAATCTATTTTTCAGGATATATTTTTTGCGTGGATCATTGTTGTTCGAGCAGAGTTTCACGCTCATTGAGTACCTTGTTGAACCGTTTTCGGAACAGGGTGAAGGTGGTCGAGGCGGCAATAAAGTCGGAAATAGGTTCGGCCAGAAAAACCGCAAATACCTTATCTGTAAAAAAGTTTGGCAGAATATAGATCAGCGGAATCAGCAGAATGATTTTCCGGAGCAGGGCCAGGAACAGAGAAATTTTTGCCTGTCCAATGGCGACGAAAGTCTGCTGGCAGGCTAACTGGATACCCATCATAAAGCCGGTGGCCAGATAAATGCGTAAAGCCCAGGAGGCCATGTCTTTTAATGTTTGGTCACTGGCGAAAACACCGACGAGGAGTCCGGGAGCAACCATATTGAGGAGCCAGTATAGGGTGGAAAAGGCAACGCAGCAGATAAAAAGCAGGCGGAAAGCCTGTTTCACACGGCTTTTGTTTCCGGCACCGAAGTTGTAGCTGATGATTGGCTGGGCGCCCTGGGTCAGGCCGGACAGGGGCAGGGATAAAATCTGCATAATGCTTGTCAGGATCGTCATGGAACCGACAGCCAGATCGCCGCCGTATTTTTGCAGTGAAGTATTAAAGCAGATACTTAATAAACTTTCCGTACTCTGCATGATAAAAGGAGACAAGCCAAGGGCCAGAACCGGCAGCAGGATCCGTTTGGAAATCTTCATATTAGAAATACTTATTCTCAGTGTTGTTTTTGAACCTGTCAGAAATTTCAGGACCCAGATGGCGGAGATACATTGGGAAATAATGGTTGCCAGAGCTGCGCCCCGGACACCCATTTGTAAACCGAAAATAAAAATCGGGTCTAAAACAATATTAATGACAGCGCCGATAACCACTGTAAACATACTGATTTTTGCAAAGCCCTGAGCAGATATAAAGCTGTTCAATCCCAGGGAGATCATAACGAAAATTGTACCGATGACATAAATGTTCAGATACTCCATGGCATAAGGGAGAGTGTCGCCGCTGGCGCCGAAAAGCTGGAGCAATGTCCGGCCTCCGATCAGAAATATGGCTGTCAAAGTGACAGCAAGGAAAATAAGAGCGGCAAAACAATTGCCGAGAATCCGTTCAGCTTCATCCATGTTTTGTTCGCCCATTCGAATGGAAGCCTGGGGTGCGCCGCCCATACCAATCAGACAACTGAAAGCAGAGATTAATATAATAATAGGAAAGCAGACACCGACGCCCGTCAGGGCCAGAGTGCCGATGCCCTCAATGTGGCCAATATAGATACGGTCTACGATATTGTACAGCATGTTAATGATCTGGGCGGTAATCGCCGGCAAAGCAAGTTGAAAGAGCAGACGGCTGATTTTTTCCGTGCCAAGTTTATTCGATGTATTTTGGCTCACTTTATAATCCCCCTTAAAATTCGTATATTCACATTCAGATTATCATACCATATTCATTGTAAGAAAACAAGGACGGACCGCCTCTGCGGCGCCGATTCCGGCAAAGAGTCTTCGTTGCCAAAGTTGGGTGAATATGTTATGATTACAATGATTAAATGCGACCAGCAAGGAGTGATTAATAATGAAATATGATGTGATTATTATTGGGGCCGGGCCATCCGGTATTTTTTGTGCATATGAGCTGATTCGCAGCAATCCGGAAATGAAAATTTTAATGATTGAAAAAGGCCGGGCGATTGAAAATCGAAATTGTCCGAAGCGGACGACAAAAAAATGTGTGGGCTGTAAACCTTGTTCCATTACAACAGGGTTTGCCGGAGCCGGAGCATTTTCTGATGGCAAATTATCCCTTTCTCCGGATGTAGGCGGAAATCTGCCGGAGATTCTCGGTTATGACCGAACGATTGAATTATTAAATGAGGCAGATAAGATTTATCTGGAATTCGGCGCGGACGAGAGGGTTTACGGTCTGGAAGATTATGCGGCTATTGAGCGTATACGGACAAAGGCCATCCGGGCAAATCTGAAACTGATCGAATGTCCGATCCGTCATCTCGGTACAGAAGAAGGATATAAGATTTATACCCGTCTTGAGGACCATTTAATAGCTTCTGGTGTAGAAATTCAGTTTATGACTATGGTCCAGGATATTGTCATCGAGGAAGGTGCGGCGAAAGGCGTTGTCATAGATAAAGGTGAGACTTTCTATGCCGATGAAATCGTTGCCGGTGTGGGCCGGGAAGGCTCTGAGTGGTTTTCGCATATATGCCAGAGCCATGGCATTGACACGAAAGTCGGAACTGTCGATGTAGGTGTTCGTGTGGAAGTTCGGGATGAAATTATGAAAGAGCTGAATGAAAAGCTATATGAAGCAAAGCTTGTTTATTATACACCGACCTTCGATGATAAAGTGCGGGTATTCTGTACGAATCCATCCGGTGAGGTGGCCACGGAATATTATGACGAAGGTCTGGCCGTTGTCAATGGACATGCCTATAAATCTAAGGATTTAAAGACAAAGAATACCAACTTCGCCATTCTCGTATCCAAAAACTTTACGTCACCGTTCAAGTCGCCGATCGAATATGGTAAATATATTGCCCGCCTGGGAAATATGCTCTGTGACGGAAAAATTCTCGTTCAGAGATACGGCGATTTCAAACGGGGCCGCCGGACAACGGATGAGCGTATGATCCGGAATAATATTACGGCAACATTAAAGGATGCGGTACCGGGAGATTTATCCCTTGTATTCCCTCACAGAATCATGGTCGATATTGCCGAGATGATTGAAGCGTTGGACAAGGTAACGCCGGGTATTGCCAGCGATGAAACATTACTTTATGGTGTAGAGGTCAAATTTTACTCGAATAAAGTCCTGGTTAATGATGACTTTGAAACAAACATTCATGGACTTCGGGCTATGGGCGATGGAGCGTCCGTGACCCGTGGCCTGCAGCAGGCGTCTGCGAATGGTCTGGCCGTGGCACGAAGTATTTTGAAAAAGAACCATGAGTGATTTGGAAAATCTGTATACAAAACTTATTGAATATAGTCAGAGCTCTGCTTATCCGTTTCATATGCCGGGGCACAAACGGCAAATGATGTTCATGGAGAATCCCTATTGCTTTGACTTAACAGAAATCGATGGATTTGATAATCTTCATGAAGCCGGAGATTTGCTTAAAAAAGAGCAGGAACGGGCAGCGGCTCTTTACGGCTCAGAGGAAAGCCATTTTATGGTCAATGGAAGTACGGGAGGTATTCTGGCGGCCATTGCGGGGACCGTTCACCGGGGTGACCGGGTGTTGGTTGCGCGAAACTGTCATACCAGTGTGTATCATGCGCTGGAACTGAACGGTCTCCGTCCCGTATATTTATGGCCGGAACTGGACGGGGGGCCGGGGATTTATCAGGGGATTACCCGCGGACAGGTGGCAGATATGTTGGAAAAATATCCGGATATCCGGGCGGTGATCTTTACATCACCGACTTATGAAGGACTTTTATCCGATGTGAAGGGAATTTGTGAGATGGCCCATCTGAGAGGGATTCCCTGTATTGTGGATGAAGCCCACGGAGCACATTTGCGCTGGATCGGACTTGAGGATGCGGTAGCCTGCGGCGCCGATGTGGTCATTCAAAGTCTTCATAAGACCATGCCGGCTCTGACCCAGACAGCTCTGATTCATATCAATGGTAAGCTTGTGGATCGGGAGCGTCTCCGGAAAATGCTTGCCACTTATCAGACATCCAGTCCGTCTTATGTGTTAATGGCCTCTATCAGCCAGTGTATGACATGGTTGGAACAAGAAGGGCGGGAACCGTTTGAATTCTATAAGCGGCAGGTTCAGGGACTTCGAGAACACTTGAAGAATATGAAACATTTGTATCTGTATACACCGGATAGAGTGTTCGACTGGGGGAAGCTGGTCATCTGCACCGGCAGGTCCGGAGCTGGCCGGGAGCTTTACGACGGCCTTCGGCAAAAATTTGGTTTGCAGATGGAGATGGCGTCAGCCGATTATGTTTTAGCGATGACAACGGTGGGTGATCGGCCGGAGGGCCTGCGGCGTCTGGCGGAGGCATTGGAGACTATGGATATCGGGATGCAGCCATCGGGTGAGGTTGGTATCAGAATCACAAAAACGAAAATATCTGTTCCAACGGCGCCGGAGCGTTGTATGGAAATTGATGCGGCAGCAGAGCAGCCAACGGAAACGGTGGCGCTGGACGAGTCTTGCGGCAGAGTCATAGGAGATTATCTTTATCTATATCCTCCGGGAGTGCCGATACTTGTTCCGGGAGAAGTGATACAGATGGAACATATTGAACGGATTCAAAATTACTTAAGTCAGGGACTTGAAGTTCATGGCGGTTATTCAAAGGAGAACGGTAATGTCAAAGTTATTTTGCATCATGGGTAAAAGTGCTTCAGGTAAAGATACGATTTTTAAACGGTTGGTTCAGGATGAAGCTTTGAATTTAAAGACGGTCGTCTCTTACACGACCCGGCCCATGCGGGAAGGCGAGCAGGAGGGTGTAGAATATTATTTCGTTTCACCCAAGACATTGAACAGTCTCAGAGATAGCGGACGGGTGATCGAATGTCGGGATTATCATACGGTGCATGGTCTGTGGAGTTATTTTATGGTGGATGATGGTCAGATTGATTTTTCCGGGACACAGGATTCGGTAATCATTGGAACTCTGGAATCTTATCAGAAGATTCGGGAGTTTTTTGGAAAAGAGCATGTGATTCCGATTTATGTTCATGTGGAGGATGGACTCCGGCTGTCGCGGGCTCTGGAACGGGAAAGGCAGCAGGAGAAGCCGGGGTATGCGGAAATGTGCCGGCGCTTTCTGGCTGATATGGAAGATTTTTCCGATGAAAAATTAAATGAATGCGAAATTTGTCGGATTTATGAGAATGTGGATATGGAAACCTGTCTGGAAGAAATTCGTAAGGATATTTTGAAATTCCGAAAGAGTATAGTCTCGTAAATCCCGGAAAAGTGTGATATACTCAAAATAAAGTATCTTATGTGGACCAGAAATACTTAGATCAAACGGGAGGTGACACATGATGTCAAGCTTTAAAAATGTGATTGGCCATGAGCAGATTATTCAACATATGTCTACAGCTTTAAAAAATAAAAAAATTTCCCATGCCTATATTTTTGAGGGACCTAATGGCAGCGGAAAAAATTTGTTGTCAAAAGCCTTTGCAAAAGCATTGGAATGTGAAGCCGGGTACGGCGATTCCTGTGATATGTGTCGCTCCTGCCATCAGATGGATACGGGCAACCAGCCGGATGTGAAGTGGCTTACACATGATAAACCGGCGACCATCAGTGTTGATGATGTACGGACTCAGATTAATGCAGACATAGCGATCAAACCTTATAGCAGTAAGTATAAGATTTATATTGTGGATGAAGCGGAGAAGATGAATGAACAGGCTCAGAACGCTCTGCTGAAAACCATTGAAGAACCGCCGGAATACGGCATTATCATGCTGCTGACGAATAACCTGGAAGCGATGCTGCCGACGATTTTGTCGAGGTGTATTGCATTTCACCTGAAACCGGTAGATAATTATAAAATTGTAGAATTCCTTGAGAAGGAATACGGAGTGCCGGACTATAAGGCCCGGATATGCGCCGCCTTTTCTCAGGGAGTTGTGGGAAAGGCCATTGCGATGGCTTCATCGGAGGATTTTAATGACCTCCAGTATCACGTATTGAATATTGTAAAAAATATTCACGAGATGGATGTTTATGAGGTGATTGAGGTCGTAAAACGACTCAGTGCCTATAAGACAGACATAAATGATATCATTGATATGATGATGGTGTGGTATCGGGATGTTCTTATCCTGAAAGTGACCAAGGATGCCAATGCCATTGTCTATAAAGATGAATACAGATTCCTGATGGACCAGGCGAAGCGCTCTTCTTATGAAGGATTGAACGATATTATTCAGTCTTTGGAAAAGGCGAAGGCCCGTCTGGCCGCCAATGTGAATTTTGAAGTAGCTATGGAAATGATGCTGCTTGTTATGAAGGAGAATTAGTGGGAAACAACGAGTCAAGCAGCTGTAGACATTGTGCTTGCACATATGGATACAGATATTTGACGAGTGTAAAGTATGAGTAACGGAGAGCGATAGCCCGGAGTTACGAATGCTTCGGATGCGAGAGCTTCAAAGAAGCGGAGCAGCCGGTTTCATCACTATTTTTGCCTAGAGAGGAATGGAGATTAAGATGATAAAAGTGATTGGCGTGAGATTTCGTCAGGCCGGAAAGATTTATTATTTCGACCCGCTTGATTTTGATATAGAAGTCGGTCAGCATGTCATTGTGGAGACAGCCCGGGGTATTGAATATGGGCTGGTGCTGACAGGTCCGAGAGAAGTGGAAGATGAAAAGGTCATCCAGCCGCTGAAACCGGTGATACGTGTAGCGACACCGGAGGACGACGAGATAGAGATGAAGAATAAAGAAAAAGAGAAATCCGCTTTTAATATATGTCTGGAGAAGATTGCCAAACATAAATTGGAAATGAAGTTGATTGATGCGGAGTATACTTTTGATAATAATAAAGTGCTTTTTTATTTTACAGCAGATGGGCGCATCGATTTCCGTGAGCTGGTTAAAGATCTGGCTTCTGTGTTTAAAACACGTATTGAGCTGCGCCAGATCGGTGTCCGGGATGAGACGAAGATTCTCGGAGGTATCGGTATTTGTGGGCGGACATTATGCTGCCATTCCCATTTGTCAGAATTTGCCCCAGTGTCTATCAAGATGGCTAAGGAGCAGAATCTGTCTTTGAACCCGACCAAGATTTCCGGTGTGTGCGGCCGCCTTATGTGCTGTCTGAAAAATGAAGAAGAGACTTATGAGTATTTGAACAGCAAACTTCCGGCTATTGGCGACCGGGTGACGACTGTCGATGGTTTCCGGGGGGAAGTTTCAAGTGTCAATGTTCTGCGTCAGCTTGTGAAAATTGTGGTGACACTGGATAATGATGAAAAGGAAGTCAAAGAATATCCGGTCTCCCAGTTGAAATTCCGTCCAAAACGGAAGAAAGAGCGGCTGAATATTAATGACGCTGAACTGAAACAATTGGAAGCGATGGAGAAGCGGGATGGCGGTTCGGCCCTGTAGGGCATTTCCGGTATCGGAGAGACAGAGCTTCAAAAGAACTAGATTAACGGGGCATCCCATCAATATGGGATGTCCTTTTTCGGAGACAGGAAATATGGAGTTGGATAATCATGATTGAATTAAAACAGGACGAGCGTCTGGACGATTTAGAGCGCAATGGTTACAAAATCATACAAAATCCGAATAAATTCTGTTTTGGGATGGATGCAGTGCTTCTTTCAGGTTTTGCTCATGTGCGAAAGGGCGAAAATGTTTTGGATATGGGAACAGGCACCGGGATTATTCCGATTCTTCTGGAAGCCAAGACGGAAGGAAAACATTTTACCGGTCTGGAGATTCAGGAGGAAAGTGCGGATATGGCCCGGCGCAGTGTGGCCTATAATCATCTGGAAGAACGAGTGGATATTGTGACAGGAGATATTAAAGAAGCTTCGACCTTGTTTCCTCTGGCTTCTTTTGATGTGATCACATCAAATCCGCCCTATATGACGGATTTGCATGGTATTAAAAATCCGGAGGCCCCAAAAGCCATTGCGCGGCATGAAGTATTATGCACCTTGGAAGATCTGGTGCGGGAGACGAGCCGTCTCTTGCGGCCTGGCGGAAGGTTTTACCTGATTCATCGGCCATTTCGGCTTGTAGAGATTTTTCAGACGCTGACGGCCTATAAGCTGGAGCCGAAGAGGATGAAACTGGTGTATCCTTTTGTAGATAAGGAGCCGAATATGGTTATGATTGAAGCTATTCGGGGAGCCAAATCTATGATCAAAGTGGAGGAACCGTTAATCGTTTACAAAGAACCCGGCGTTTATCATGACGTCATATATGATATTTACGGATATTAGGAGGAAATGTCATGGCAGGAAAATTATACTTATGTGCCACACCCATTGGTAATTTGGAGGATATCACCTTCCGGGTATTGGAGACTCTTCGAAGTGTGGATGTGATAGCGGCGGAAGATACCCGTCATACCATAAAACTGCTGAATCATTTTGATATAAAAACACCCATGACCAGCTACCATGAGTTTAATAAGATTGATAAGGCCAAAATTCTGGTGGAAGATTTGAAATCGGGCAAGAATATTGCTCTTGTGACAGATGCGGGAACACCGGGCATTTCAGATCCGGGAGAGGAACTGGTAAAGTTTTGCCATGAAGCAGGAATTGAAGTGACATCCCTGCCTGGCCCGGCGGCCTGTATTACAGCGCTGACGATGTCTGGTTTATCTACCCGGCGGTTTTGTTTTGAAGGTTTTCTTCCGATGGATAAAAAGGAGCGGGAAGTGGTTCTGGAACGGCTTCAGCGAGAAACTCGGACAACCGTCTTTTACGAGGCACCCCATCGACTGTTAAAGACATTGAAGGTCCTCAGAGAAGCGGTGGGCAACCGCAGGCTGACTATTTGTAAAGAGCTGACGAAGCGTCATGAGAAAACCTGGCTGACCAGTTTGGATGAGGCCATTGACTGGTATGAGACAAATGAAGCACGGGGAGAATACGTTCTTGTCCTCGAAGGGGCAGATGCAAAGGCGCTGGAAGAAGAGCGGCAGGCGGCCTGGGAAACTATGTCCATCGAAGAGCATATGGAGATTTATCTTTCAAAAGGGCAGACAAAAAAAGAAGCAATGAAATCCGTTGCTTCCGATCGGGGGATGACCAAACGAGAGGTCTATCAGTATTTACTTCATTAGGGGGGAATGGCGACGCAAGGACCGGGGGAGCCCTTTACGCCACCGACAAAATGGGCCTGATTACGGTACGGGATACCGTCAGGCTATGTAATGTGGGCTTACTCTTGGATAGTAAGCCCAGCCATTTTGGCCATTTCAATAATCGAACGTTTTGAAACTTTTTTATCGTGATAATCAATCAGATCATTCATATCCCCGGTGAAAATATCACAGGGTTCATATTTTTTCAGGATGATCCGCTCGTCATCCACAAATATTTCTAAAGGATCCCGTTCACCGATATTCAAATTGCGCCGAAGCTCGATCGGCAGGGTGATACGGCCCAGTTCATCTAACTTTCTTACGATTCCTGTACTTTTCATTAAAAACAACTTCCTTTCGCGAAGCATCGGGTTTTTCTCAATAAAACAAAAAAACTGCCAAAACACCTCATGTGTCTGACAGTCACCTTTGACTTTTTCTATTATTTATTTATCCCAATCATAGCAGTGACGAAGGAATTTGTCAATGAATTTTTTTAGAATAATTTTCAAATATTTTCCATATATATGAAATTAATTACAGTCGAGGGTGAGAATCTTTGAATAAAATATGGGGTTGGATGCTGATCATCGGGATTACTGTAGGGCTGATTACCGGAAAGTCGGCGGAAGTATCCACGGCACTGGTGGAATCTGCGAAGAGCGGGGTGAACCATGCCATCGGAATGGCGGGGGTTGTTGCCATGTGGAGCGGCATTATGCGTCTGGCGGAGGCGGAAGGCTTGCTGGATATTCTCACCAGAAAGATGGAGGGACTGATTCATTTTTTGTTTCCGCATATTCCAAAGGGACATCCAGCGGAAAAATACATATCTTTGAATTTTGCAGCCAACGTATTGGGGTTAGGCTGGGCGGCAACACCGGCAGGTCTTTCAGCAATGGAAGCTTTGGAACAGTTGGAAGAAGAACGCCGGGTGAAAAGACATCCTCTGGCTGCAGAGATCGGGACGGCCAGCCGGGAAATGTGTACTTTTTTGGTGATTAACGTTTCTTCGCTGCAGCTTATTCCGATGACGATCATTGCCTATCGTAGCCAGTTCGGTGCGGCCGTGCCGACGGGTATTGTTCTTCCAGGAATTTTGGCGACGGCGGCGTCTACAGCGGCAGGGATTATCTTTGTTAAAATCATGGGGAGGCGCCCATGAACCTGATTTTATTTTTGTCGAATTGTATTATTCCTGTGATTATCTTATATGTAGTTGGCCTGGGATTGAGCATGAAGTTGGATATCTTTGATATTTTCCTTGAAGGGGTGAAGGACGGGCTGAAAACTGTGAGCGGTATCCTTCCGACGTTGATTGGGCTTTTGACAGCTGTGGGAGTCCTTCGGGCGGCGCATGTTTTTGATTATGTAGGTCAGGCATTGGGACCGATTATTGAAAAACTGGCTATGGCGCCGGAGGTATTGTCATTAATTTTTATCAAACTATTTTCTTCCACAGCGGCTACAGGGTTAATGCTGGATATTTTTACTGAATATGGTGTGGATTCCTGGAACGGCTGGCTGTCGGCCCTGGTTTTAAGCTGTACGGAAAGCTGTATTTATACAATGTCGGTCTATTACATGTCCCAGAAGATTACAAAAACCCGGTGGACCCTGGCCGGGGCCCTGACAGCGGCGGTTGTCGGCGTGATTGTCAGTATTTTGCTGACCGGGATGCTGTACTAAAATTACATATTGACTTTAAGGGTGATAACATTTATAATTGAAGTGTTTTTAAGAGGTCGCAAAGGTGCGTAAATGCTGCCTTTGCGACTATTTTTGTACTATAGAAAAAATGAAAAGGGATGGAGAAAATGAAAGGTTATTTGAAAAAAGCTCTTGCAATGACAATGGCCGGTGTTATGGTATGCGGTATCCTGACCGGATGCGGTTCCAAGACCACTGAGACAAAGGCTGAAACAGCAGCTGAGACAACGGCAGAATCAGGGGATGAAAGTGCAGCAGGCGAAGCATCTGCAGAAGTAAAAACGATTGAGGACGGCGTTTTAAAAGTTGCTATGGAATGCAGCTATGCACCATACAACTGGACACAGCCAACCGACGAAAACGGTGCTGTTCCGATTTCCGGAAGTTCTGATTATGCTTACGGCTATGATGTTATGATGGCAAAGTATGTGGCTGAGAAACTTGGCCTTGAACTTGAAATTGTAAAACTTGACTGGGATTCTCTTGTACCAGCCGTACAGTCCGGTACTGTAGACTGTGTTATCGCAGGACAGTCCATTACATCTGACCGTCTTGAGATGGTAGACTTTACAACACCTTATTATTATGCATCTATTATTACTCTTGTAAAAGCTGACGGACCATATGCTGAAGCCAAAGGTGTTGCTGATCTGGATGGTGCTGTATGTACTTCTCAGCAGAATACCGTATGGTATGACACTTGCCTTCCACAGATTCCAAATGCCAATATTTTACCGGCACAGGAATCCGCTCCGGCGATGTTAGTTGCTCTGAATGCAGGAAAATGCGATGTCGTTGTTACTGATATGCCGACAGGTATGGCAGCAACTGTTGCTTATCCGGATTTCAAGTTGTTAGATTTCAACGGAACAGAGGATGATTTTGAAGTTTCTGAAGAAGAAATTAACATCGGTATTTCCGTAATGAAGGACAGCCCTTTGACAGCTCAGCTCAATGAAGCGCTCAAAGATCTGACACCAGAAGACTTTGATAAGATGATGGAAGAAGCAATTTCTGTTCAGCCGCTTTCCGAATAAAGAAATAACTGGAGAAAATGATGGGCACGGGGACGGTACGGTTTCCGTGCCTTAATTCTATATAAAGTGATATACGAAGGGGGAAAAAACGATGCCTGAAACCTTTTGGGGAAGAATTGTCATGTTGATCGAGGGATATTCCACATCGTTCCTGCGCGGAGCCGGTGTGACGATGGTCATTGCCCTGGTCGGAACTTTTATCGGATGTATCATTGGTTTTGCCGTAGGTATTATCCAGACCATTCCTGTTTCTAAAAAAGATAATGTTGCCAAACGTATTGTTTTGAAGGTGGTTCGGTTTATTTTAACAGCTTATGTTGAGGTTTTCCGCGGAACGCCGATGATGGCCCAGGCCATGTTTATTTATTTTGGTTCGGCGGCTGTATTTAATATTAATATGTCCATGTGGTTTGCTGCATTCTTTATTGTATCCATCAATACGGGAGCTTACATGGCGGAGACGGTCCGCGGCGGTATTTTATCCATTGACCCAGGCCAGACAGAAGGCGCTAAAGCCATCGGTATGAATCATGTTCAGACCATGCTCTATGTCATCATGCCTCAGGCATTGAGAAATATCATGCCTCAGATTGGTAACAACCTCATCATTAATATTAAGGATACTTGCGTTCTTTCGATTATCGGTACGGTTGAATTATTCTATACGACGAAGGGTGTTGCCGGAGCAAAATATCTGTACTTTGAATCCTTTGCCATTGCTATGGTGATGTATTTTGTTCTGACCTTTACCTGCTCGCGGATTCTCCGTTTCTGGGAGAGCAAACTGGACGGACCAGATAACTTTGATCTTGCAACAACGGACACACTGGCTCATACAAGCGGTATGTACAAATATCCGGATAAAGCAAAGGAGGAAGAGTGATTATGGACGAAAAGATTTTAGAAATCCGCCATTTAAGTAAGGCATTTGGAAAAAATGTGGTACTCCGGGATATCGACTTTTCCGTGAAACAGGGCGATGTGACCTGTATTATCGGCGCTTCCGGTTCAGGAAAGTCCACACTTCTCCGCTGCATTAATTTTCTTGAAGAGCCAACGGCCGGGGATATCATTTATCATGGAAAAAATATGATGGAAGAGCGTATGAATGAAGCCGCCTATCGAGCCAAAGTTGGTATGGTGTTCCAGAGTTTTAATTTATTTAACAACATGACTGTTTTACAAAATTGTATGGTCGGACAGGAAAAAGTTTTAAAGAAAGATAAAGAAACCGCGCGGAAAAATGCCATGTACTTTTTGGATAAAGTCGGAATGGCTCCGTATATTAACGCGAAACCGCGTCAGCTTTCCGGCGGACAAAAACAGCGAGTAGCCATTGCCAGAGCTTTGGCCATGGAACCGGAAGTCCTGTTGTTTGATGAACCGACATCGGCCCTGGATCCTCAGATGGTCGGAGAGGTTTTGGCTGTTATGCGTAAACTGGCCGATGAGGGCCTGACCATGATGATCGTTACCCACGAGATGGCTTTTGCCCGGGATGTATCCAATCATGTGGTCTATATGGCCGGCGGTGTTATTGTGGAAGAAGGGGAACCGAAGCAGATTTTCGGAAATCCGCAGAGCACCCAGACAAAAGAATTTTTAAGCCGTTTTGTCAATAGCTAAAAGGGGGAATTTTTTTGAAAAAGATAGGTTTTGTTGGTCTTGGAATTATGGGAAAATCCATGACCCGGAATCTGATGAAAGCCGGATATGAGCTTCATATTTATGCCCGCACAAAGGCAAAGGTTGAAGATGTTATCAGCGAGGGTGCGGTTTTCCATCCATCCGTTGGAGAATGTGCTGCGGAAGTAGAGGCCATGATCAGTATCGTTGGTTATCCGGCGGATGTGGAAGAAGTTTATTTTGGTGAAAAGGGCATTCTTAACAGTGCAAAACCAGGAACTTATGTCATAGATATGACGACATCCAGTCCAAAGCTGGCAAAGAGAATTTATGAGGCGGGAAAGGAAAAGGGTATTCACGCACTGGATGCTCCGGTGACCGGCGGCGATACGAGAGCAAAGAACGGCACACTTTCTATTCTTGTCGGCGGAGATCCGGCGGATTACGAGGCCTGCCATACTGTCTTTGAAGCCATGGGGACGAATATCAACTATGAGGGCGGACCGGGCTGTGGTCAGCATACGAAGATGGCGAATCAGATTATGATTGCCGGGACGCTTTCCGGTGTATGTGAGGCGATGAGCTATGCAAAGGCGCAGGGACTGAATCTCCAGACACTTCTGGATTCGGTGGCTACAGGCGCAGCCGGAAGCAAACAGTTGGATGCTTTTGGCGTTAAAATCATGAATGGCGACTATGCACCGGGATTCTTTATGAAACATTTCATTAAAGATATGAATCTTGCGGTGGAAGAAGCAGAGGCACAGGGATTGGATTTGAAAATCTTAAAACAGGTGTTGGCAAACTACCGGACACTGGAAGAAGAATACGGTGACTTGGGAACTCAGACTTTAATTAAATTCTATGAATAATGTATTCATACTTATATAATTTTAACGAGGACATTGACGATATTGTCAATGTCCTTTAATAATATCTGACAATTTGCATGCAAAATGAAGAGGTTATAGTTTATTAATGTGGTCAATTTAAATATCTATACAGCAGCCTCGGTTCAGGCATTAGGGATAAAGGCGGTACGAAACGGCATTGCCCATTCTACTCAGAATGGTCTGACCAAACTCCCGGGCGGACATCATATTACCCATGGCGAAAAGGTTGCCTATGGAATTGCAGTTCAGCTTGCCGTATTAAATGCACCGGCGTCAGAAAAGGCGGAATTAAAGGGGCTTTATGATTCGATGGGACTTGTGTCGACCTTTAATGGTCTCAATTTGGACTTTACTGATGAAAATATACATACGGTAGCGTTAAAAGCTGTGTCTGACGTCTTGATGAGAACGAAACCATTTGATAATATTACAGAAGAGATGATGTGTCAGGCCATCCGGGAGGTGGAAGTCACATTTTAACACGAAACTGAAATATGTAAATGGGGTGTTGAAATGAAAGTTTTAAATTTTGGATCGTTGAATATTGACAATGTTTACCATGTGGATGATTTTGTTCAGCCGGGAGAAACGAAAAAATCATTGAGTTTTCAAGTGTTTCCCGGTGGTAAGGGGCTGAATCAGTCGGTGGCCTTAGCCAGGGCCGGAGCTGACGTGTACCATGCAGGAAAGATCGGAGCCGACGGCCAGTGGCTGGTGGATTTAATGAGCCAGTCCGGAGTATGCGTAACTTTTCCGGAGACATCCGGCAGTCCTACAGTTTCAGCTTTGGTTCGGGAAGCGGATTGTGACACGGGAAAGGCCATTATCCAGGTGAGTGACGCGGGACAGAACGCCATTATTCTTTATGACGGGGCAAACCAGACCATGGACCGTGCATTTGTGGATGAAGTTTTGAGCGGATTTGGAAAAGGAGATATTTTAGTCCTTCAAAATGAGATCAACCGGGTGCCGGAAATTATTGATTTGGCCTGGGAACGGGGAATGCAGATTGCACTCAATCCATCACCGGCCAATGAAGTCATCCGTCAGTGCGATCTGAGTAAGGTCCATTGGCTTTTGCTGAATGAGATTGAAGGAGAATGGCTGACCGGAAAGAAAGAGCCGGAAAATATTGCGGAAAGTCTGTTGGAATCTTATCCGGATATGGAAGTGGTACTGACCCTTGGCAGCCAGGGAGTTTTATATCAATCCCGTGAAAAGAAATGTTATCAGAAAGCGTTTAAGGTAAATGCGGTGGATACGACTGGAGCAGGAGATACATTTACCGGATATTTCCTCAAATGTGCGGCGGACGGAGAATCACCGAAAAGGGCGTTGATGATAGCGTCCAAGGCGGCATCGATCGCCGTATCCAGGCCGGGAGCCGCTGTTTCTATCCCGTATTGGGATGAAGTGGTTGAATAAAGGAGAAGATTATAATTATAAAAAATAGTTTAAGTTGCGGCAGCCGGGAAATGACTCAATTATTGTCAGATGTCCGATTGCCGCAGTTTTATAAGGTGAGACAAAAATTTGATAATACCCATATGGATGGTGAAACAATTGTATCAGTATTAAAGCAGGAATTTGAAAATGTTATATTTTCCGGAACGGATGTTTTCGTCCAGGGGCAGCGGATTGCTATTACAGCAGGCAGCCGGGGCGTTGCCAATATTGCCTTGATTCTGAAAACGATTGTTGGGATTTTGAAAGCGAAGGGCGCGCAGCCATTTATTGTGCCGGCGATGGGAAGCCATGGCGGAGCCAGTGCAGAAGGTCAGAAAGAACTTTTGGCCGGCTATGGTATTGCGGAAGAATCTATGGGATGTCCGATTTATTCCTCTATGGAAGTAAAGAAAATTGGAAGGACGGCTGACGGCCGTGAAGTGTTTATTGATAAGACGGCGGCGGAGGCCGATGGTATTATTGTTGTGGGACGTATCAAGCCTCATACAGCATTCCGGGGACCTTACCAGAGCGGTCTAATGAAAATGATGGCGATTGGCCTGGGGAAGCAGTACGGTGCCTCCGTGTGCCACGCCGAGGGCTTTCAGAGGATGGGCTATAACGTACAGGCTTTCGGAAGCGCTATTCTTAAATATGCCAATATTTTATGTGGGGTGGGCATCATTGAAAATGCCTTTGATGAGACTAAGAAAATCAGGGTTATGCGTCGGGAAGATATTGAAGCCATGGAGCCGGAGCTGTTAAAAGAGGCGGAGCAGAGCATGCCGCGAATTTTATTTCCTTCTTGTGATGTATTGATTGTGGATGAAATCGGGAAAAATTTCAGCGGCGACGGCATGGACCCGAATGTGACAGGCTCCTTTGCAACGCCTTTCGCCACCGGCGGGCTTCATGCGGAACGTATATGTCTTTTGGATTTGTCACCGGAGACCCATGGCAATGGTATGGGGACAGGAATGGCCAGCGTGATTACCACCCGGATTTTTAAACAGCTGGATGTAAATATGATGTACATAAACGGGCTGACATGTAAAAATCTCAATGGTTCCAGAATCCCGTGTGTGATGACAAACGATAAAGAGGCCATACAATTTTGCCTGAAAACCTGTATTCAGGCGGATATGCTTTATCCGAAAATTATCCGGATATTTAACAGTCAGTTTGTGGAATATATGTGGATTTCAGAGGCTTTAGCGGAAGAACTGCCGGAGAATGTGGAGATTCTTTCCGGGCCGGAGGCATTGTCTTTTGATTCGGAAGGCAATCTGACAGACCGTTTTCCAAGACAGCGGGGGCAGAGGAATTTGTGGTAAAGAGAAGAGAGATTTTCTCGTTGTATTTATAAAGAAAATGGGATAGAATATTATCTGTAAGTTGGGAATATCCATATTGTTTTCGTGGCATAGAAAGGAATCGTAAATGAAACTTGGTATAGAAAATTTTGCAAAAATTAAAAATGCGGATATTATTATTGATGGTATTACAGTGATCGCCGGTGAAAATAATACAGGAAAAAGTACGGTGGGAAAAATACTCTTTTCTTTTTTTAATGCACTGAATAATATTGAAGATAAAATTTCTGGGGAACGTATGAGTGAAATTGAAAAGACGAATCGATTAATTCTGCGGAAGTACATAAGTTCTTTGGATATTTCCAGATCTGTGATTACAAATAACGTGATAAATTTGTCACGAAGGATACGTTTGCAGTTGAAAGAAATGACGGATGAGAATGTGACGATTTCCGATGATAAAATCCGGGAGATAGTTGTGCGTAATCTTAATAAGAGTGTATTAAAGTCAGAAAGACTAGATGAATGGTCGGATATGATCGATGAAATGGTCCGTAATATAAGTGAAATCTTACTTTTGCCAGAGGAAACGATTATTCGAGAGGTAATATCCAGGTATTTTAATTTGGTATTTCATGCGCAGATGAATTCCTTAGTCGATCACCAGAGTGACGATGCAGTTTTGAATCTTGAGATTAAAGGAAAAACGGAGAAGCTGTTTTTTAGTAATAACGAATGCAAGCATTTTACAAATGAACTGAATATTATTCATAAAGCAATTTATATTGATAATCCGTTTATTATTGATGAGTTATCCGGTTATAATGACTTAAATCCAATGAATGAACTTTTAAAGGATTTATTGATTGAGGATACCGGAGATGGCGTTTTAGACGGAGTTATTGAAACTGTTCGTGCCAAAGAGAAATTAAGTGATATATATAAAACGTTGCAGAGCATTGTTGACGGAGAGATTATTTTCAGCCAGGATGAGGAGTTTTATCTGAAGAACAGTAATTTTGATGAGCCAATTGTCTTTCATAATCTTTCTGCGGGATTAAAATCATTTGTTATATTAAAAATGTTAATTGAAAAAGGATGTTTGAAGGAAAAGGATGTCGTTATATTAGATGAGCCGGAAATACATTTACATCCTCAATGGCAAATTGCATATGCTGAGTTAATTGTACTATTACAAAAACATTTTGATTTATCTGTGATTGTGACTACCCATAGTCCATATTTTTTGGATGCAATCAATTTGTTTTCATGTAAATATGGAATTGATGATAAAGTAAATTACTACTTGTCATCGAATGTAAATGATGCAGTTCATATGGATTTGGTTACTGGAAATATTGATTTGATATATAAAAAGATGGCTTCGCCGATTCAGGCCTTAGATACATTGAGATATGAATTGAATAATGATTGAAAGGTAGATGTCTATGACTGAAGAGGTAATTAATGTACTGCCAAAAATATTTCAAAATCACATCTGTACGCTGAAAAGGACATCTTTGGACGATACGAACAGAACATTCATGTGTGAAAGTGAAATGAAGGTCATTCATTTTGACAAAATACCAAATGATTATGCAAGAGGAAGAGGATGGGATGGAGTACCAAGTTCTAATGATGCATTATATATTAGTCCACAGGGAAAGTGGTATTTCATAGAGTTTAAAAATGGGACTATAAAGAAAGAACAAATTTTCAGAAAGTTATATGATAGTTTAATTATGCTTATGGAGTTAGGCATTATTCCAGATATTGATTTTATAAGAGAAAATATAAATTATATTTTGGTATATAACCCAAATAAGGCTGATAAAATTCATAAATCTTCTGGAAGAACTGCTAATTATTCGTATATTTTTAATTTAGCAGAACAGGAAGAAAAACTTTTTGAAATTGAGAAGTTTGAGAAATACCTTTTTAATGAGACGCATACCTATACGCCGGATCTTTTTGAGAAGAATTTTGTCATTCCGATGGAGACAGAGGAACGTTTAACAGAGGTCTAGAACCTAGATTACTAGGGAAAGCCGCCGTTCCACAACCAATCAGCAGATTGTGGAGCGGCGGCGTTTTTTCCTTTTATTTAGCACATGGCGGGCATGTGGTCGGTGCATCGAAGGAAGGGTTGAATGCGTAGAAGTTTTTGGAATCCAACTGTTCCTGTAAAATTCGCAGAGTCTCTCCAAAACGCTGGAAATGGACGATTTCACGGGCGCGGAGGAAACGGATCGGGTCAGCCACTTCCGGGTCTTTTACGAGACGGAGGATGTTGTCGTAGGTCGTACGGGCTTTTTGCTCGGCGGCCATATCTTCAAATAAATCGGTAATCGGGTCTCCTTTGGACTGGAATTCGCAGGCGTTGAACGGAATACCGCCAGCCGCCTGCGGCCAGATGCCAATGGTGTGGTCGATATAATATTTATCGAAGCCATATTTTTTGATTTCATCCATAGATAAATTACGGGTAAGCTGGGTGACGATGGTGGCCACCATTTCCAGATGGGCCAGCTCTTCTGTTCCAATATCGGTCAGCATCCCCATGGCCTGGCGGTTCGGCATGGCGAAACGCTGGGAGAGATAACGCATAGAAGCGCCCATTTCACCGTCGGGGCCTCCGTATTGACTCATGATTACCTGAGCAATCTGAGCATTTGGCTGTGTGATATTTATCGGGTATTGCAATCGTTTCTCATAGTTCCACATGAGCAGCTACCTCCTTCCCAAGGCCATTTCTGATGAATCCACTCCCAGGAATTGCTGGCAGTGTCATTGGCGGTGTCAATGGTTAAAGGACCAAAACGGCGGGCATATTCCTTCAGGGCCGCATTTCGGAGTTCGCTGTGCTCGCGAAAATAAGCCAATGCTTCCTGATTTCTTGGGTGGGAGTCGAGAAACAGGGTAATATCATTAACAGCAAAGCTTACTTTATTAATATAATCAAATAATTGGGACTGGGAAAGTTGACATAAATTTCTCATCGCACACACCTCTTTCCGCAGAATGGTTTGTGAAGTTCAGGGAAAATGGTGCCGACTTCCAAACTTCGGTTTAAGTCAAAGGTTGATTGGAAGGTCTGCATGGGCACATAAGCCATGGCGATGGGAAAGGTGCTGATATTTTCACAGGCCGGTGCTGCCGGAGACGGCATAGGCCGATTCATCGGCTGGCAGCACGGGGCCATATTTTGTCGGTAATTCATAAAAGCTCCTTTCGGAGAATTCCTGGTTTTACTATTAATGTATGAAAACCGAGAAGAAATGTGAAAATATTAAATAATGATCTGAAGTGCGTCGTGTATATTCTGGATATGAATCTCTTTGCTTCCAGGTGCATATTCGCCGTCCAGTGTCCAGGGAATTTCCGTCTCTGGATAAATGTCTACAGAGTCTGCCTGGAAAAATGTTATCACATCCGGATCGTAAGACTGAGTGTTGATAGATACGACGATTTTTGTCAGATCGATCAGGGTTTTTGGCATTTTGATGAGCATGACTTCGAAAAGACCGTCATTGAAATCAACAAGTTCTTTGTTCAGACGAATCATACCGCCGATGGATGTGGAGTTGCAGATCGCACCCCAGATATAATTATCTTCCATGATGGTATCACCGTGGACGATCTTCATATGGCATGGCTCAATGGTAGAAAGATCCTTGACACCTTCCAAAAGATAGGCCAGATGTCCAAGACGGTTTTTCAGAGATTGAGGTGTATTATAGGAAGCTTCCGTAAAGGCTCCGAAAGATGCCACGTAGGAAAAATACAGTTGGTTAAAGCCGCCGATATCAATTTTGCGCGGAGAACCGGTCATGATCTGACGGGCAATATCTACGGAATTTCCGTTCAGACCGATGCTGCGGGCAAAATCATTGGTACTTCCGGATGGTATATAGCCGACGGCCGGGTGATCTTCGAGGGGAACAAGGGTGGATACCATTCCGTTAAACGTGCCGTCGCCGCCGCAGCAGATGACCAGATCATAATGGAGATCTCCATTTAAGGATTCTTTGATGGCATCAGAAATATATTTTGTGACATTTAAGGTCAGTTCATAGCCGGCCTCGCAGAAAATCTGACAAACGTCCAAAAGGCTGTCCTTAATTTTTACGGTGCCGGAACTCGGATTGACAATAAAAAGTATACGTTTTCTCATGATGATAAACCTCCTTCAGGCTTTTGCGGCATCTGTTTGTCCAGATGCTGAACATACAGATATTATATATTATTTTGGCGGCGGTGGCTACCATAAGTTTTGTAAGAAAACGTTGACAAATGGGGATTCTGTTATATAATTTTAAAAACAGGAGAATATTATTTGGAGGCTATTCAGATGAAGAAGGTTGTGAAGTTTGGCGGCAGCTCGTTGGCCAGCGCCGAACAGTTTAAAAAGGTAGGAAATATTATCAAAAGCGACCCGGACAGAAAATATGTGATTCCTTCCGCACCGGGAAAGCGTTTTGCAAAGGATATTAAAGTCACCGATATGCTTTACCGTTGTTATGAGACGGCGGTGGCCGGGGAGGATTTCGGAGAACTTCTCGAGCAGATCAAAGCAAGGTATAACGAGATTATTCAGGGATTGTCTCTGGATTTATCATTGGAAGATGAGTTTAAGACCATTGAAACGGCCTTTAAAAATAAAGAAGGCATTGATTATGCAGCCTCCAGAGGAGAATATTTAAATGGTCTTGTTATGGCGAAATATCTGGATTATGAGTTCATTGATCCGGCAAAATATATTTTCTTCCGTAAAGACGGACTTTTAGATCAGGAAAAGACTTACAGTACGTTGGGAAAGAAATTGAATAAGGTTGAAAGAGCTGTCATTCCGGGATTTTATGGCTGCGGTGCTGATGGCAAAGTTCAGACATTTTCCCGAGGCGGTTCAGATGTCACAGGTTCTGTTGTAGCCAAAGCGGTATTAGCTGATATTTATGAAAACTGGACTGATGTATCCGGTGTGCTTGTAGCAGATCCGCGGATTATTGCGAATCCGAAACCGATTCACACAGTAACTTATAAAGAATTACGAGAACTTTCTTATATGGGAGCCAGTGTGCTTCACGAAGATGCCATCTTTCCAGTGCGTACGGAAGGCATTCCGATTAATATCCGAAATACGAATGCGCCGCAGGATCCTGGTACTTTTATTGTTGAGAGTACCTGCGTGAAGCCGGAGTATACTATTACAGGTATTGCCGGAAAGAAAGGTTTTGTGTCGATTACGATTGAAAAAGATATGATGAATGCTCAGGTTGGTTTTGGACGTCGGGTACTTCAGGCATTTGAGCAGGAAGGCGTTTCCTTTGAACATATGCCGTCCGGCATTGACACTTTGACCGTTTTTGTGCATCAGGATGAGTTCCAGGCGAAGGAACAGGCTGTTCTTGCAAATCTGCATCGTGCGGTTCATCCGGATTCCATAGAGATGGAGGGCGATTTGGCCCTGGTCGCTGTTGTCGGACGGGGTATGAAAGCGACCCGAGGTACAGCGGGAAGAATCTTTTCGGCACTGGCCCATGCCAATGTCAATGTTAAAATGATTGACCAGGGTTCCAGTGAGTTGAACATCATCATTGGTGTTCAGGATAAAGATTTTGAAGCAGCTATTAAGGCAATTTACGATATTTTTGTAACTATTCGTCTGTAAGTCCGTTTTATGGGACACTGAATCCTTTATTATGAGGCCATCTTAATGAAAAGGTGGTTGATAACATGAAAGGATATGCAGTGACAGAGGGATATATGGGATTGGTTGAAGGTAAATATATGTTATTTGCCAGCGAATCTGACTATAGAGAATATCTGGAAGATTAATATAAGTAAATACTGAAAAATGCCGCCAATTGGCGGCATTTTTCTATATTGACAGGGTTACGTTTTCATGTTACCATGATAAAGTGTTATACGAATAACAGAGTAATTTATTTATGAATCTGGGAGGAAAGAATTATGAAAAAGAATATGGCATTGATTATGGCCGGAGTTCTGGCAGTAGGAGTTCTGGCGACAGGATGCGGTAATAAAGAAGCTGAGACAAAAGCAGAAACAACGGCAGAAACAACAGCAGAAACAGGTGCTGAGAGCAAGGCTGACGGAGAGACAACAGCGGCCGGCGGTGAAAGAACCACATTTACCGTTGGTTTTGATGCAAGCTTCCCGCCATATGGATATCAGGAAAACGGCGAATATGTCGGCTTTGACCTGGATCTGGCTCAGGAAGTCTGTGAGCGCAATGGATGGGAACTTGTGAAAACTCCGATTGACTGGGATGCTAAAGATATGGAATTGAATTCCGGAGCGATTGATTGTATCTGGAACGGATTTACAATGAATGGCCGTGAAGACAGCTATACATGGACTGAGCCATATGTTGATAATACGCAGGTATTTGCCGTGAAGAAAGACGGAGATATTACTTCCGCAGCAGATCTGGCCGGAAAGATCGTATTAGTCCAGGCCGATTCTTCCGCACTTGCAGCTTTAAAAGATGAAGAAAATGCCGAGATTAAGGCGTTGGCCGATTCTTTTGGTGAGCTGATTGAAGTACAGGAATATGAATCTGCATTAATGGAACTTGAAGCAGGTTCTGCAGATGCTGTAGCCATGGATGAAGGCGTAGCAAGAGCAAAAATGAGCAAAAATGAAAATATTACTATCCTGGATGATGTCATTTCCACAGAACAGTATGGTATTGGTTTTAAACTGGGCAACGAAGAGCTTCGTGACCAGGTATGGGCCACATTACTTGAGATGGAAGCTGACGGCACTATCGATGAAATTGCTGATAAATACGATATGAATAAAGACAACATCTGTATTGGCAAATAAAGTATACGGACATCAGGGGAGCGAGCAATATCGCTCCCCTGATTGCTATGGGGAGGTCAATTGATGACGATTACAGATATTATAAAACAGTTGTCCAGCGGTATGGGTGTGACCATTGAGATATTTTTTGTGACGTTGGTGTCTTCATTGATTCTCGGTCTTGGTCTGGCTCTTGTCCGGATGTCAAAATTTAAAATTCTTTCTATCCTTGCAAAAATATATATATCAATTATGCGCGGAACACCGCTGATGCTCCAGCTTCTGGTCGTTTATTTCGGCCCTTATTTTATTTTTGGGATTCCGATTACCCGGTCTTATCGTTTGAATGCGGTATTGATAGGGTTTGCGTTGAACTATGCGGCTTATTTTGCGGAGATTTACCGGGGCGGTATCTCAGCCATTCCGGATGGCCAGTATGAGGCGGCCAAACTGCTTGGTTACAGCAAGAGCCAGACCTTTATACATATTGTCATGCCTCAGGTCGTTAAGCGGATTATCCCGGCAGTGGCAAATGAAACGATTACCCTTGTTAAAGATACATCTCTGGCCTTCACGTTGGCAGTAGCCGAAATGTTTACGCTGACGAAGCAGTTGGTGGCAGCCCAGTCTTCTATGATACCGTTTGTGGTAGCGGCTGTATTTTATTATGTTTTTAATCTTTTGGTGGCCATGTTCTTTGATTATTTAGAAAAGAAGCTGAATTATTATCGTTAGGAGGATGAGGGATGAATTTACTTGAAATGAATCATATAAAAAAGAGCTTCGACGGTCTTGAAGTTTTAAAAGATATCTCCCTGACGGTAAATGAAGGAGAGGTATTAAGTATTATTGGTCCGTCCGGTTCGGGAAAATCCACGCTGCTCCGATGTGCTACCATGCTTGAGAAGATTGACGATGGGGATATTATCTACCTGGGAGAAGCGGCGGCAAAGAGCGAGGGCGGAAAAGCAGCTTATGCTAAGGCGGCTGATTTAAAAAGGATTCACGGTTATTATGGTTTGGTTTTCCAGAATTTTAACTTATTTCCACACTACTCGGTCATTAAAAATATCACGGATGCTCCTCTTAGGGTACAGCATCGAAATAAAGACGAAGTTTTCGAGGAAGCCAAAGAGCTGCTTCGCAAGATGGGACTTTCGGATAAGGCCAATGCCTATCCGTATCAGTTATCCGGCGGCCAGCAGCAGCGGGTATCCATTGCACGGGCCCTGGCAATGAATCCGAAAATCTTGTTCTTTGATGAACCGACATCTGCTCTCGACCCGGAGCTGACGGGAGAAATTTTAAAAATTATTAAAAACCTGGCGGCAGAAAAAATGACCATGGTCATCGTTACCCATGAAATGAATTTTGCGAGAAATGTGTCGGATTATGTTATTTTTATGGATAAGGGTGTTATTGTTGAAGAAGGTTCGCCGGAAACAGTGTTTAATTCGCAAAATCAGCGAATGAAAGAATTTCTTGGAAAACTTAATGCGGAATAGATATTAAGGCGGCATTGCGGGAGCAGTGCCGTCTTTTTGTTTTGTATATGATAATATGCACAATAAAAGGTTTTGCGTTTGGCAAAGTCTATCGGCGTTCCAGCGCAAACACGTTGATTTTTTTGTTTGCTGCGCCGCTTATTCGTGTACAGAAATCAAAACTCGCCCTGACCGGGCTCAAACAACTGATTTCTGTACGCGCTAAGCTCGCAATACTGCAAAAATCTGCCTATAGTTTGCTTTTGGAATCGCCGAAATCTTTGCACAAATTGCAAAATCATTTTACTTTGTGCAAGTTTTCAAAATTAAAATAAAATGCTGCATTTTGATATCCGAATTCTTTGCAGAAGACTTTGGTTTTGGGGATTTTCCACACAAAATTCATAAAGCTGTGATATACTGGGCGGCATGGAGGTGGAATGGACGTGAAACATATTTTAATTGTGGAGGATGAACCGGAAATTCAGGAAATTTTGGCGGCTTATCTGCGTCATGAGGGGTATGAGGTTTCAATGGCCGATGATGGTGTGGAAGCGGTGGAGGTATTTCGTGCCGGAAATTTTGATTTGGTTCTTTTAGATATTATGCTGCCGAAAATCGATGGATTTAGCGTATGTGAGCTGCTTCGTCGGGAGTCGGAGGTGCCGATTATTATGCTAACGGCGCTGGATGGGGAAACGGAGCAAATTAAAGGATTTGATTTGCTGGTGGATGATTATGTCACGAAGCCCTTTTCTATGCCGGTTCTGCTTCGTAAGATTGCCGCAGTGCTTCGCCGCACCGGCAGGGGTTCAGAAGGGAAAATACTTTGTTATGAGGATATCAAAATGGATTTGGATGGCCGGATTTGCCGGATTGACGGGACAGCGGCAGAATTGACCCAGAGAGAGTTTGATTTGCTGACAGAATTGCTTCAGGCGCCGGGGCGGGTATTTACACGGGAAATGCTTTTAAGCCGGATTTGGGGATATGATTTCTTCGGAGACGAGCGGATTGTGGATAGCCATATAAAAAATCTGCGTAAAAAGATAAACAGAGATTATATAGAAACAGTGCGAGGGGTGGGCTATCGTGTTCCTAAAAAGAATTAAAGAAAACTTATTTTTGCGGATTTTCTTGATTACAAGCTTGATTCTTCTGGCGGCCAGCGTCATAACCTTTGGCATTATTGCCTGGGCAACGCCCATCACTTATATATCTATCAGTACGGAACGATTCATGCAGCAGGCAGCGGAGCTGCCGCCTCTTTTGGAACAGGTATCTTTGGAAGAATGTGGACCTGTTCTTGATCAGTTCATTATGGATACGGGAGCAGGGGTGACGATTTTGAATGAACAGGGGGAAATTGTCAATACGCCGTCAAATCTCAGTATCGGTGTGATTTATGAGGATGCGAATTCGGTGGTAGCTGTTTCAAAGGCGGATGGCGGAGGAGAAGATGGCGTTGAACAGTGGGATTATACCATTTCGTCAGGGGCGGATGATGGGAATATTTCTGTGTCATCTGAATGCCTTTCTTATCCATTTTCATTTAAGGGAATGACAGAGATCTATTTTGTTTATATTATGCCGCCGATGGAGAAAGCGAATCAGACGGTTCAGGCTATGGGACAGATTGCCCCATGGTTGCTTGGGATTATGTTACTGTTCGCACCGCTGTGCGCCCTGTTTTATTCCCGTTATGTTACCCGGCCGATTGTAAGGCTTAATACAGCGCTTCAGCAGGATATTGACAAGGAACGGGAATTGGAACGTCAGCGGCTGGCTTTTTTTTCAGCGGCGTCCCATGAACTGAAAACGCCGATTACAATTCTGAAAGGTCAGTTATCGGGGATGTTGGAAGGCATTGACATTTATCAGGACAGGGATAAATATCTGGGAAAAGCATTGCAGGTTACCGGGCGGATGGAAGGGCTGGTACAGGAAATTCTGACGGTTTCCCGAATGGAATCGGGAAACTTTGAAATGCACATGAAGTCTCTGGACTTAGCGGAACTTGTACGCAGGCATTTGGAGCTGGATGAGGATTTACTCATTCAAAAAAATATTCAGCTTCATGCGATCCTGCCGGAGAATATTTTTGTAGGGGCAGATTTAGAGATGATGGGGAAGGTGATAGATAATATTTTATCCAATGCCATATTTTATGCGCCGGATGGCGCGGAACTCTTTGTCCGTATTGAAAGGGCGGCAGCCGGGCCGACATTGATGGTAGAAAACAGCGGTTCCCATATTGATGAGGAAGCCCTGCCCCATGTGTTTGAAGCCTTCTATCGTGCAGATTTATCACGGAATCGCCGTACCGGCGGCAGCGGCCTTGGATTATATATTGTTAAAATGATATTGGAACGCCATGGAGCGGCTTATGAAATACAAAATACGGAGCAAGGCGTCCGGTTTAATATTTATTTTTCAGAAGAAGCGGGGTAATTAGCCCCGTTTTTTTACACACAAAACACATCATATTTCCAAATTCGCTTCAAATTGTCCGTTTATCTTTATTCTTGAAATTAATTAGGAAAGGATAGATGAACAATGAAGATTCAAATGGAACAATTGAGTATGACCTATCCCGGAGGGAAACAGGCCCTGCGGGATGTCAGTCTGACCCTGGAAAGTCCTTGTCTTGTCGGACTTCTCGGTCCCAATGGCGCGGGGAAATCGACGTTAATGAAACTGCTTACAGCAGGGCTTTTACCCACAGCAGGGGGGATTAGGATTGACGGACAGCCCTTGCTAAAATGTGAGAAGCAGCTCAAAGCCAGTTTAGGCTATCTGCCCCAGGCCTTTGGTCTGTACGATGAACTGACGGTTTACCAGTTCCTCGATTATATGGCAGCGCTAAAAGGGATTTGTGACAGCAGACAGGCTGTCAAAGAAGCCATAATGGCAGTAAATCTGAAGGAAAAAGAAAAGGCACGTATCCGGACATTATCCGGCGGACAGCGGCAGCGGGTAGGCATTGCCCAGGCCATTTTGGGACGGCCGGAGTTTCTTGTTCTGGATGAACCGACGGTGGGGCTGGACCCGGAGGAAAGGGTGAATTTCCGAAATATGTTTTCCAGAATCGCCCGAAAACGGTTGGTGCTGCTTTCTACCCATATCATTGAAGACATCCAGCATGTTTGTGATAGACTGATTGTCATCGGAAAGGGTCAGGTTCTTTTTGACGGAACACCGGAACAGCTCATATCGATGACAAAGGCTCCGTCACTTGAAGAGGCTTATCTTCAGCTAATTTCAAAGGAGGCGGGGCGATGAGTATATGGAAGCAATTTCGATTGGAATTGGGCCGTCTGCTGAAAAATCCATGGACATGGCTCATTATTATTTTGACGGTTATATCTCCGGTGGTGGGATTGACCTTGTATCGCCCTCTATTTTCCACAAGCAATATGGCGTATATTACGACGATGACGGGGCTTTATCTGGCAAATCCGGCCCTGGCCGGGGGCACGGTTGGTGCCGTTCTTTTTGCAATTTTTACCCTTTGGGAATTAAGCCGGGTAAAACGCAGTGACGTGGATGCTTTGACGGATGCGGTGTGTTCACCAATGACGGCGGCCTTCGTCCGGCTGGCAGCACTCTTATGTGTATCAATTGTTGCACAATGGCTGACGATGTTGGCATGGCTCCCTTACACAATAAATATGGTTGGTGCGGTTTTTGATGGCACATCCTATATAACCGTTTATTTGATTTTTATGTATGGCGCTCTGCCGTTGGCGATTCTCTTTGCGGCTGCCGCCTGGCAGTTTACGCAGCGATTTAATTTATCCATGGTTTTGTTTATTCTATTTGGAGGACTGAGTCTGACCGTATGGGGCCAGAACTGGCAGCTTTGCTGGCTGAATCCGTGTGTATGGGCGGTTTCCGATGATTTTTCAAACCGCCGCTTGTTCTGGGGGGTTGCTTATATGCGGCTGACATGGCTGATTGCCCTGGCCGGATTGTGGGGCATATCCTATCTATGTATCCGCCGTTATGGGAAAGGGGCAGTGGGGTCGTTATGCTGTAACATTCGACGGCCCTATCGTCCGCTGTTGGCCGTGCTGCTGCTGTGCTGCGCCGGTCTGTTCTATGTGAAACAGCCCTTTGTGGACCACAGCGATCTGAATATAGACTTTAACTATCTTTTTAATGTGAATTATCTGGAAAATGTGACTTGTTCGGGCAGGTTTGCGGATGTACATCCAAATGCGGAAACGGGAGAATTATTCGGAAGAGCGGTATTTCGGCTTCAAAATACGGGAAATCAGGAGACGGAGGTCCGTTTTCATATCAATCCCGGTTACAAAATAACTTCGGTGACAGCAAACGGAAAGGCGGCGCCTTATAGGCTGGAGGCCGGAGAACAGTTAAATGTCCGGGAGCTTTGCATTGGTTTGCCAGAGACTGGGGATATTGAGCTGTCCATAGAATACGGCGGTTATCCTCAGGAATGGAATACTCAGGCCACAGCCCAGGGCGAACCGGAAATCAGCAGTCAATATATGAAATTGGAAAATACGGTGCTGGCACCGACACCCTATGATATCGGATACGCGGGAGATACGCTGCCGGCTTCAATGGACATTACATTGCCGGGGGCCATGACGCCGCTGCTATTCGGCAGCGGAACAACAGAATTTTTGAAGGAGAATCCGGACGGTTCAAAAACATGGCGGATGATGGGCGAGGGTTATAACATGATTGTTTATGCCGGGGATTATATTTGTGAGGAAATCGACGCGGCAGGACTTAAAGTCAATTTTTATTATGCAAGAAAACACCAGCCGGTTATGGAGGCCGCCAGTGCGGCAGAATCGGTGCGTCAGGTGATTGAATATTGTACGGATCATTACGGGCCTTTACAGTTTTATGGAAACGGCACCTTTGATTTAATTCAAAGTCGTGTATCCGGCGGCGGTTATGCCGGAGATGGGGCGAGTATTGCGGACGAGCTGGATTTTACGGCCCGGAATCTGGGAAATAACGGTAAAGGAGGCAGCGCCGGAGAAGTGGTCATCCATGAACTGGTCCATCAGTGGTGGGGGCTTGGAAATATGTTTGATCCGGCGGATGTGGACGGTATCTGGTCTTCGGAAGGGCTGACGACCTATACGACTTATCGGATTGTCAAAGAATTGTATGGCGAGGAAGAAGCCAGAAAAAATTATGTAGAGCATTGGCAGGCCGAGGTGGCGGATTATTATAAAGATTTTTATGTTCGTCATCCTGAATATTTATCGGTTCTGCCGGAGGAATATCAGGCAGATATATCGAACAGCCTGAGAGGGGTGCGCCAGTACAGTGAAATGGCGCTGAAAATTTTAAAAGCGGAGGAACTGGTGGGAGGCGAGGAAGCGATGGATGAAATCCTTCATAATCTGTTTACAAGAGAATTAAATCCGGAATATCCCTATCTGACTTACCAGGAATTTTTAGATGCCTGTGGGCTGACAGAGGAGGAATTGAGTCTTGATTAAAATATTTTACTATGAGCTGCATCGGCTGCTCCTGAACAAATTATTTGTTTGCCTATTGGCGGTTTCGTTGGGGTATGGTTGGCTTATTCTGACCGGGACAACCATTCAGGGAATTGCCCATACGGCTCCTTTTTCTCCATGGAGCTTCGGCGATTATATATCCCGGACGCTTCCCATGATTTGTCTGGGCGAGTTTTTCTTTTTGACTTTTTTTACTTCCCGGCAGGAACAAAGGGCTGAGATGATTATTCGGGCTACACCGGTGAATTTCCGGAAATACGCGGCAGTACGCTGCGGTGCGGTCCTGCTGGGAACTCTGGGAATCTGTCTCGGTGTGATTGGCCTGGCTCTTGGATTTTACAGTTACTTTTTTAAATGGACAGATTTTGGAAGCTTGATGTTTCCGGCACTGCTCGTTTTGTTTCCGGCCGTTATTTTCTGCCTGGGGCTGGGCTGGGCGCTCGGCAAGATTCATCCGATGCTGGTCTATGGGGCGATGGCAATCCCCTTCCTGCTCTCCTGGCTGCTTCTTCCATGGTTTGCAGATTTTTCTATGGGACGTTTTTTTAGCGAGTATCCATTGACAATAGAAACACTGGATCCGGCTTTTGCCATCTCCGTTTCAATGCTTTGCGGGCGATTAATCTATCTTATCCTTGGAATCCTGTTTTTCTGGTGGAGTCAGATTCGTCAAAAGTAAAAAGCGGTTGACATTCCTCCGAAACAGAGATATGATATTGATATCAAAATGATATCAAATTGGAGGAGGAAAACTTATGAAGACAGAAAACAGAGATATTGAAGAAAAAATTCTTCATCCGGCGAATGGCGTCGTGATGCTTATTATTAATCTGATTTTATTAGTGGCATTTGGCTTCCTGTTTGCTCTTGGCATCCGTCAGGCAGTGGATGAACATGTGGTGGCAGCAGTGATTATGATTGTTGTGTCCTGCATTGGCATTGTGGTCGTATGTATCGCCTTTGGCGGATTAAAGACGGTACGGCCGAATGAGGCGCTCGTATTAACTTTGTTTGGCGCTTATTATGGAACGATTCGCGAGTCCGGATTTTATTTTGTCAATCCTTTCAGTGAGTCCAACAGTCCGGTGTATGAGAAAGCAAAAAGTGCGGCGATTAAAACAGCAAAGCAGAAGGCAAATGAGCTGGAGGTTGTTTCGATTCCGTCCAGAAAACGCGTATCATTAAAGAGCAACACATTGAAAAATGAAAAACAGAAGGTCAATGACGGGATGGGTAATCCGATTGTTATCGGGACAAATGTCATTTGGCGTGTATCGGACCCGACAAAGGCCGTGTTCAATGTGGAGGATTATACGGAATTTATTTCGATTCAGACCGACTCTACAGTACGGAATATTGCCCGGCTTTATCCGTATGATGTGGTGGATGAAGAAAATGACGAGAGTGAAAAGACACTGCGGGGCAGCGTTCAGGAAATTGCCGATAGGATGGAAGAAGCTTTGCAGGAACGGGTGGATGTGGCCGGTATTGTCATTGAAGATGTAAAGATTACCAATCTGGCTTACTCAGAGGAAATTGCGGCGGCCATGCTTCAGCGCCAGCAGGCGACAGCCATTATTGCGGCCCGTCAAAAGATTGTGGACGGCGCAGTGGGAATGGTAAAAATGGCGATTGATAAGCTCGGAGATGAAGAAATCGTTCTTCTCGATGAAGAGCGGAAAGCGGCGATGGTCAGCAACCTGCTTGTTGTCCTTTGTTCCGGTAAGGATACACAGCCTATTGTCAACAGCGGAAGTATATATTAAACTTTAGGTAAAGGGGAGGAGGCGAAGCCATGGAAATGAATCATTTAGATGAGCATTTAGATGAAAAAGAAGAAAAGCTTCGCGCACGTCTGGAAAAACTGGATTCCCTTGAAAAAGAAATTAGAGAGCGGGAGAAAGCTATGAAAGCCAGAGAGAGCGCCAAGAAACAGGTGCTTCTCCGTCTGCCTCAGGGACTTTGGGAAGATATTTCTCAGTGGGCCAGTGACGACTTCCGTTCAATTAACGGACAGATTGAATATTTGCTGACAGAGGCGGTGAGAAACCGTAAGAAGGGAAAGGGATGAATTAAATGAGTCAGGGATACAGACGAACGGAGGAAGAAATTTTATCCAAGGTGGACCATACATTATTAACACAGACAGCGACCTGGGACGAGATTAAAACAGTGTGTGATGATGCGATGACCTATAGGACAGCTTCAGTGTGTATACCACCGAATTTTGTTAGAATGGCGAAAGAATATGTGGGAGAACAGTTGAAAATCTGTACGGTCATTGGATTCCCTAACGGTTATTCGGCTTCAGAAGTTAAAATTTTTGAGACACAGCAGGCGTTGTCTGATGGAGCCGATGAAATTGATATGGTCATAAATATCGGCTGGGTCAAAGAGGGAAAATACGACCGGGTGCTTAAAGAAATCCGGGATATTAAATCCGTCTGCGGCAGTCATATTTTGAAAGTGATTATAGAAACCTGTTTTTTGACAGAGGCGGAGAAAATTCAGCTCTGTCATGTAGTTACTGACTCGGGGGCAGATTATATTAAGACCTCCACCGGGTTCGGCGGCGGCGGGGCCACCTTTGAAGATGTGAAGCTTTTTGCTGAAAATATCGGGCCGGGGGTTAAGATTAAAGCCGCCGGGGGGATTTCTTCCATGGCGGATGCAGAAAAATTTATTGAGTTAGGAGCTTCGAGACTTGGCACCAGCCGGATCGTAAAGATTGTCAAAGGGGAAATGTAGCATGTGGGAAGAACTTATTCGGAAGGCTATTGCACAATTGGACTATGCCTATGCGCCTTATTCAGATTTTAAGGTCGGCGCTGCCCTTTTGTGTAAGGATGGCCGGATATTCACTGGATGTAATATAGAAAATTCGGCCTTTGGTCCATCAAATTGTGCGGAGCGGACAGCAATCTTTAAAGCAGTCAGCGAAGGCTGTCGGGATTTTAAGGCGATTGCCATTGTCGGGGGAAAACACGGAGAAATCCAGGATTATTGTGCGCCCTGCGGTGTCTGCCGTCAGGTAATGATGGAGTTTTGTGAGCCGGAGAAGTTCCGGATTATTATGGCGAAAAGCCCGGAAGATTATCAGGTATGCACACTGGCGGAATTGCTGCCGCGGGCCTTCTCGCCGAAAATATTGGAGGTGGAGCCGTAATGAAGAAATTTAAGCGGGTATTTTTAATTGTTATTGATTCTCTGGGAATCGGTGAGATGCCGGATGCGGCAGATTACGGAGATGCCGGAGCGGATACGCTGGGACATATATCCGAGTGTGCCGATACCTTCGATATTCCGACCCTTCAAAAACTTGGAATGGCAAATCTGAAACAGTTGAAACAGGTTGGGCCGGCGGAAGAACCTATGGGTTATTATGCGGCGCTCCGGGAGGCCAGTGCCAGCAAGGATACGATGACAGGGCACTGGGAAATGATGGGATTGAAAGTGACGACGCCCTTTAAGACTTTCACGGAAAACGGATTTCCACCGGATTTGATTGCTGAGCTGGAACGGCGTACCGGACATAAAGTCATCGGCAACAAGAGCGCCAGCGGAACAGTCATTTTGGATGAATTGGGCGAAGAGGAAATTGCCACAGGTCATATGATCGTTTATACTTCTGCCGATTCGGTACTTCAGATTTGTGGGAATGAAGAAACCTTTGATTTGAAGGAATTGTACCGTTGCTGTGAGATTGCCAGAAAGCTGACTATGCGGGAAGAGTGGAAGGTCGGCCGGGTCATTGCCAGGCCCTATGTAGGCAAAAAACGGGGCGAATTTAAACGGACCAGCAACCGTCATGATTATGCGCTGAAGCCGTTCGGACCGACGGCGTTGAATGCGCTGAAGGATGCCGCTCTGGATGTCATTGCCGTTGGAAAGATTAATGATATCTTTGTCGGTGAAGGCATTACCCGGGCAGAACGCTCAAAATCATCGGTTCATGGTATGGAACAGACGATTGATATTGCCGGAGAGGATTTTAAGGGTCTTTGTTTTGTCAATCTGGTAGATTTTGATGCCCTTTGGGGACATCGGAGAAATCCCCAGGGATATAGAGAAGAACTGGAGAGGTTTGATGTAAAGCTTGGGGAACTTTTAGAGAAACTCGGCCCGGAGGATTTACTTATGATTACGGCCGACCACGGCAATGATCCAACCTACAGCGGCACAGACCATACCCGGGAAAAGGTGCCTTTACTTGTTTATTCGCCATCTTTCGACGGTTTTGGCTCAATGGGTGAGTTGGATACCTTTGCGGTCATCGGGGCAACCATTGCTGATAATTTTGACATTGCCATGCCGGAGAAAACCATTGGATATTCCATAGCGGATAAATTAAACTAGGAGTAATATACAATTAGATGAAGCTTCGAAGAGGGAGAGAAAAAGGCTTATGCATCAGGAACTTTACTTACACATTGCCTTCTTTTTTATCTATTCCTTTTTAGGGTGGGTGACAGAAGAAATATTTGCGGCTTTTAAATATGGACGTTTTATCAACCGGGGATTTTTGAACGGTCCTATGTGTCCGGTATATGGAATCAGTATGTTTGTCATATTGAATGTGCTGTCAGATTACAGTTTACAGCCTTTTTGGCAGGTTATCGGAGCTATAGGGATTGTGACAGTGATTGAATATGTGACAGGGGCGCTTCTTAGAAAAATAACCGGACGCCGTTTCTGGGATTACCGGAACATGCCTTATAATTTGAATGGATACATTTGTCTCAGATATTCCATTTTTTGGGGAATTCTTGCTGCAGTGGCCCTGTGGCTTATTCAGCCGCCGATTCATATTTTACTTCTTCTAATACCAAAGCAGGCGGTTAAGCTGGTGCTGTGGGGCATAGGAATTGTATTTATCATTGACCTTGGTGTTACCCTGGCGGTTTCTCTTCATTTGAACTTAAAAGGCGGCATGGCAGAGAATGTGGCCAGTCAGGCAAACCAGGTACGAAGAAATATGGGACGGCGGATTTTTATGGCAGTTCAGCGCCGTATGTACATGTCATTTCCTGAATTAAAAAGTCAGAAACCTTCGGAAGAGAATGGTTTTGGAAGAGTTCACGGCCGTACATTTGCGCCAGGACTTTGCTTGGAAAAGCTGATCTGGATGTTTTTTATCAGCGGAGTGGCGGGAGATATTGTGGAGACTGTTTTTATGTGGGCGACGACGGGGCGGGTCATGAGTCGAAGCAGTTTTCTTTATATACCTTTCAGCATTGTCTGGGGCGCCGGAGGAGCTCTTGGGGTCGGACTGCTGGATTCGGCGAGAAAGAGCAAGATTCTTGTTTTTCTGGGCGGTTTCTTTTTTGGCGGCGTGTTTGAATATTCATGTTCAGTGCTTGCTGAATTCCTCTTTGGGACTACATTCTGGGATTACAGCCACATTCCTTTTAACTTGAATGGGCGGATTAATCTGTTATTCTGCGGCTTTTGGGGGATTGCAGCCCTGATACTTATTTATTTGATTTATCCGGTGGTCAGCCGATGGGTTGAGAAAATTCCATTAATATCAGGGACGATTCTGACCTGGGTGCTGATGGTCATCATGGTGCTTACAGCGCTGGTTTCATCGCTGGCCATTACCCGCTATGTACAGCGGCAGGCTTCGATACCACCGCGGAGTGTTGTCAGTGAATTCCTGGATGACCAGTATCCGGATGCCATGGTTGAAGAAGTTTATCCATATATGAAAATTGTAAAATAAGAGAAAATAGAGAGAGCTTAGTCAAGAGATTAAATATCCTGACTAAGCTCTTTTTTACGATGAAAAATAAATGCGGCAGTTTATTTTTGGTAATCTTTCGGATTCAAACCAAGCTTTTCCAATTTTTTATATATCCCGGAAATATGCAGACCAGTAATGGCTGAGACCTTTGAAACGTTGCCTTTGGTTTGTTCTAATATATTTTTAAAATATTCGGTTTCATATTTTTGCTTAAATTCCTTATATGCTACAGGCTCGTCGTAGTGCTGGGCGAACGTGTTTTCAAACAAAGGGGTCTGTCTCGCTGTTTCATGACTGCCGGTCGGCTGGATAATCTGGATGGTATTGTGCAGAGCACTGCCGTCAGTAATAACGTAACGTTGAATAACGTTTTTTAGTTCCCGCACATTGCCTGGCCAGGAGTAGGCCTTGATGGCATTCATGTATTCTGGTGTTAAATGGATGTTTTTGTTATATTTTTTATTGTATTTTCTCAGGAAAAAATCCACAAGGGGGTCTATATCTTCTGGACGCTGTCTTAAAGGAGGCATGGTTAGGGGTAAAATATTCAGTCGGTAGTATAAATCTTCGCGGAACGTTCCGTTTTTGACCATGTCCATAAGATTTCGATTGGTGGCGGCAATAATGCGTACATTCAGTTGTTTTGTTTCTTTTCCACCGACTTTCCGGATTTCTCCGGTTTCCAGAAAGCGGAGAAGTTTTGGCTGGAGCTGAGGGGACAATTCTCCTATTTCGTCCAGAAACAGAGTGCCATGATTAGCCAATTCAAATAATCCAATTTTACCATTCTTGTTGGCTCCGGTGAAGGAGCCTTTTTCATAACCAAAAATCTCTGATTCCATTAAAGATTCAGGAATCGTGGCACAGTTGACCGGAACAAATATTTCATTGCTTCGGGTACTATTGGCGTGAATGTACTTTGCAAGAACTTCTTTGCCCGTGCCGGATTCGCCGTAAATGATAACATGGGTATCAATTTGAGAAATTTGCCGGGCAAAATCAAAGGTGTTTTTGCTTTCCGGGTTAACGGCGATATGTGTCGGCTCATTTCGGGTGTTAATAATTGTATCCAGTAATTTTCGCATGTATTTGCTATTTTCTTCCATATAGCTGCTGTATTCGGAAGAAAAAGATTCGCTCTGGCTGAAGGCAATGACACGAACCAGTTCACCGGATTCATCAAAAATAGGTGTTGAGTAAGCGTAAATACCCCGGTTTGGATCATGGTTAATGAGAAGATAAGTCATTTGGGGCTTTTTTGATTCCAGACAACGTACGAGGGAGCTTTCACTGAATACACCCCTGTCCAGCATCTCATAGGCCGTGGTGCCGACAATTTCATCTCGGGATAGACCAGTTAATTTACATGTACCTCTGGAGCATAGGAGAATTTTTCCGATATTATCAATAATTAAAATACTGCCCTCATAGTTTTCCAAAATATCTTTAAAGTATTGCAGATCATTTCCAAATAATTCCATAAAAACACATCTTTCTAAAAAAATATAATTATCTATTTTTATTCTAAAAATATAGAAAATATAGTAGACAAATTAACTATAACATAATTGGATAAAAAAAGAAAGAGAAAAAAATCCAAAGAAAAAGTGTAATAAATATACAAAAATAAGATGAACAAATTAGAAAAAATATATAAAAATAAACTTTTTTTATGTACAGAATAATAATTGGAATAATAAATGCTGAATAAAAGGGTAGATGCAGATTGACAAGGAATTGTCAATTAAATGGTATCAAATTTTATTATTTTAAGGAGGGCTTTTGTATGAGTAAAGTAATGTCATTGAATGAGGCCATTGGTTTGATTCAAGATGGCGACTGTGTTGCTACATCAGGAATTTGTATGTCCGGTGTGCCGGAGGAAATTATGGCAGGGATTGAGAAAAGCTTTTTGGAGACAGGAAAGCCAAGAGATTTGAATGTGATTTTTGCGGCTGGTCAGGGGTGCTGGGATGATACACATGCTTATCAGCACATGGCTCATGAGGGGCTGGTTGCTTCAGCAATCGGCGGCCATTTTGGTACATGTAAAAGTTTTGGAAAACTTATCGAGGACAATAAGATTGTTGGCTACAATATGCCGCAGGGCGTTATTGTGGATTTATTCCATGAAGCCGTTAAAGGTATGCCGGGACATATTACAAAATTAGGATTAAAGACATTTGTTGACCCGCGTATTGAAGGCGGGAAATTAAATGCTAAAACAACAGAAGATATCGTAAAGGTTATCGAAATCGATGGCGAAGAATATTTGATGTACAAAACACCAAAGATTGATGTGGCATTGATCCGCGGAACATCCGCTGATGCTTATGGCAATATTTCCTTCGAGGAAGAAGCGCTTCCTGTAGATATGCGTTTGATTGCCATGGCAGCAAAGGCCTGTGGCGGTAAAGTTATTGTACAGGTTAAATATACCTGCGATCGGTTAATGACAGACAAGGTTGTCATTCCTGGTATTTTTGTGGATGCTGTAGTAGTTTCTGAGGAACCTGAGAAAAATCATAGACAGACGCAGCTTCATTTCTATGATCCAAGCTTATCCGGTCATGTATTTGTTGCTCAGGATGCCATTGCATCGTTACCGTTGAATGCGAAAAAAGTCATTTCCCGTCGGGCGGCCATGGAGCTGACAAAAGGGGCAGTTATCAACCTGGGCGTTGGTACACCGGAAGGTATTGCCAATATTGCGGCTGAAGAAGGCGTCAGCGATTTGATTACAATGACTTCTGAGAGTGGTGCCGTAGCAGGTGTTCCGTTAGGCGGTAAGGCTTTCGGATCTGTACAGAATGCATGGGCTATTGTTGAACAGGAAGTGCAGTTTGACTTCTATGACGGCGGCGGTCTGGATGTTTCTTATCTTGGTCTGGCAGAAGCCGATAAGGTCGGTAACGTTAACGTAAGCCATTTTGGTACAAATGTCACAGGATGCGGCGGATTTATTAATATTTCTCAGACGACGCAGAATCTGGTTTACTGCGGCACATTTACAGCCGGTGGATTAAAGGAAACTATTGGTGATGGTAAGCTGACGATTGTCCAGGAAGGACGCCAGAAGAAGTTTATCGATAAAGTACAGCAGATCACATTCAGTGGTGAATATGGTGCTGAAGTTGGACAGAATGTATTATACGTTACAGAAAGAGCCGTATTCAAGCTGGTTGAAGGCGGATTGAAACTGATTGAGATTGCTCCTGGAGTAGATTTACAGAAGGATATTCTGGATCAGATGGAATTCGCGCCAATTGTTGAAGATTATAAGTTAATGGATGAGAGACTTTTCAGTGAAGAAGGCATTCACCTTAAAGATATGATGTTATCTAAATAATACTCAAGATAGGGGGAAGATATATGGGTATTTTGTTAATTGTTATTGGTTTGATAATCATGACAGTCCTTGCAGTAAAGGGTATTCCGATTTTGTGGTCAGCTCTTGTAGCCGGAATCTTTGTTTTGGCTACGGCAGGATTAAATATTGTTGAAGGTATTACTGTAACTTATATGACGGGGTTTTCAGGATATATCATGAATTACTTCTTGATGTTTGTTCTGGGTGCTATTTTCGGAAAACTGTGTGAAATCAGCGGCGCTTCCGACAGTATCGCTAAAACAGTTGTAAATAAACTGGGTGAAAAATATGTTGTTCTTGCGATTATCGTAGCAGCAGCTATCCTGGCCTTCGGCGGCGTATCCTTATTCGTTGCCTTGTTTACACTGTATCCACTGGCTATGAGCTTATTTAAACGTGCGGATATTCCGAGACGTCTGTTCCCTGGTGTTTATATCGCCGGTGCGGCAACCTTTGCCATGACGGCACCGTTTACACCATCCACACAGAACATTATTCCTATGGCATATCTCGGAACATCTCTTTCAGCTGGTATGGTTCCTGGTATTATCGGTTCTGTATTCTGTGCAATTGTTGTTTGTATTTACATGCAGTGGCGTGTCGGCAGTGTAAAGGCCAAGGGAGAACATTATGTTCCGCTGCCTGGTGAAGTGGAAGAAGAAGCAGAAGGAAAGGATTTACCAAGCCTGATTATCGCATTAATTCCGATGATCGTTCTGATTCTTGCACTGAATGCACTTGGATTAAACGTTGTTGTAGGTTTGTTTGTGGGCTGCGTTGTTGCCGTAATTCTTTACTGGAAATGGCTGCCGCATACTATGGGAGAGTTCTGGAAACATATTACGGATGGCGCGCAGAATGGTATTATGTCCATCGCTAATACAGCAGCCGTTGTAGGCTTCGGTTCTATCGTTACCGCAACACCGGCCTTTGGTACACTGGCAGAAATCGTCCAGGATTTTGCACAGAACGGTAATGCTTATGCAGCTATAGCTATTTCCGTAGCAGCATTAGCAGGTATTTCCGGTTCTGCATCCGGTGGTTTAGGTATCGCGATTCCAATCGCAGCAGATATCTTCCTGCCAATGGGAATTAACGCGGAGGCAATACACCGTATCGCAGTTATTTCCAGTTCCGCATTGGATTCTCTGCCGCATAACGGTTTTGTAAATACCTGTCTCCAGTATACACATACGAATCATAAAGAAGCTTACTTTGATATCTTTGTTGTATCTGTTGCTGTTACAATCGTTGAAACAATACTGGTTATTGTACTATTTTCAGTTATGGGTTAATCCACAGGGAGATGTGAAATATGGAATTGAAGAATATTATTTATGAGAAACAGGGGAGTGTGGCGATTATTAAATTAAATCGTCCAAAGGCATTGAATGCTTTGAATACGGAACTGCTTCAGGAACTTGAAGTGGTTGTCAGCGCTGTTGAAAATGACGAAGAGGTTCGAGTAGCTATCGTTACCGGTGAAGGAAAAGCCTTTGCCGCAGGCGCAGATATTGCGGCTATGAAAGATATGAATTCAATGGAAGGTTTGGCATATGCTAAAACCGGACAGGCCGTTTATCGTCATATAGAAGAGGTTCGCAAACCTTTCATCGCAGCGATTAATGGCTTCGCCCTCGGCGGCGGATGTGAATTGACATTGGCCTGTGACCTGCGGATTGCTTCTGCAAAAGCAAAGCTGGGTCTTCCGGAAACCGGGCTTGGTATTGTTCCTGGATTCGGTGGGACACAGCGTCTGCCTAGACTGATTGGTGATGCCAAAGCAAAAGAATTAATTCTTACCGCAGATACCATCGGCGCTGAAGAAGCAATGGCTGTTGGCCTGGTAAACCGGGTCGTAGAGCCGGAAGCCTTGATGGAAGAAACAATGAAATTGGCCAGCCGGATTCTTGCAAAAGCACCAATTGCTGTTGGATTTGCAAAAGATGCTATTAACCGGGGTAAGCAGGTGGATATTGATTCTGCGGAAAGCTTGGAAGCGTTGTATGTTGGAATGTGCTTCTCCACAGACGATTTACATGAGGGAATGACAGCATTTGTCGAGAAAAGGGCCGCAGAGTTTAAATCCAGATAGGAGGGAATTTAATGAGAGAAATTCGAGGTAAAAAATATGATGAGTGGATTATTGGCGAGGTTTATGAGACCGGAAGAAGAACTGTGACCGAGACAGATATCGTTAATTTTGCCGGACTGTCCGGAGATTATAATCAGCTTCATACAGACGAGGTTTTTGCTGAATCCACACCATATGGCGGAAGAATTGCCCATGGAGCATTGGTATTTTCTATGACTACAGGTCTGGTTGATCATTCAGGTCTGATCGACGGTACGGTCATTGGTTTCCTTGGAGCCAGTATGTCCTGGAGTGCGCCGGTCAAAGCCGGAGATACTATTTCTGCAAGAATAACACCGATCAGCAAGAAAATGACAAAGAATCCGGGCCGTGGAATCGTTACATTAAAATTGCAGATTGTTAATCAGAGAGAAGAAGTCACCTGTGAACAGGAATGGACAATTATGTTTACAGTATAACATTTTACATAAATAAAAGGGAGGAAATTGTATTATGGGATATGTTTTAAATGAAGAATCAAGGGATGTTGTACAGCTTGCAAGAGATTTTGTTGAAAAGGAAGTCGCTCCAGTATGTGCGGAATATGACAAAAATGGAGAGTTCCCAATGGATCTTTACCAGAAAGCTTTTGATCTGGGCTTCCAGGCTCTGGAGATTCCGGAAGAGTATGGCGGAAGCGGCCTTGATTATTACACGGTTTGTGCAGTGTACGAAGAATTTGCAAGAGTGGATGCAGGTTTCTGTACAGGAGTTGCCGCAACAGGTCTGGCTTTAAAACCTGTGTTGATGTTTGGTAATGATGAACAGAAGAATTATTTTGCAGAGTATATCTGCGGCGGTAAAGGCAATGGCTTCGCAGCATTTGCTTTAACAGAGCCGGATGCCGGTTCCGATGCAGGTGCAGGAAAAACAGTTGCAGAAAAAGTTGGCGATGAATATATCCTTAACGGAAGAAAGTGTTTTATCACAAATGCCGGACCTGCTCAGATTTATGTTGTATTTGCTATTACTGATAAATCCAAAGGCGCAAGAGGATATTCTGCATTTATCGTTGAACGTGACCGTGAAGGTGTTTCCGTTGGTAAAGAAGAGGATAAGATGGGTATTCGTCTTTCCAATACAGCGGATCTTGTTCTTGACAATGTTCATGTTCCTGCTGATCACTTACTTGGTAAAGAAGGCAAAGGCTATGCTTACGCTATGGCAACATTGGATTTGGCAAGACCGATTATCGGTGCTATGTCCGCTGGTATTATACAGAGGTGTATTGATGAATGCGTAGCTTATGCAAAACAGAGAGTTACTTTCGGAAAACCAATTATCAAACATCAGGTAAATCAGTTTAAGATTGCTGATATGGAAATCAAAGCAGAAGTAACTCGTTCCGCAGTTATCAATTGCTTTAATCAGTATTATGCCGGAAAACCTTACGGTAAAGAAGCTGCTATCGCTAAATGCTACGGCGGTGATTCTGCGGTTGAGTGTGCTCTTGAAGCTATCCAGATTTTAGGCGGTTATGGATATTCCAGGGAATATCCGGTTGAGAAGCTTTTGAGAGATGCTAAGATCATGCAGATTTATGAAGGAACAAATGAAATTCAGCGTATGGTTATTGCTGGTTATGTTTGCCGATAGGGAGGACTTTTCATGAATATTTTGGTTTGTGTTAAACAAGTACCGGATACGACGGAAATTAAAATTAATTATGAGACAAATACTTTAATTCGAGAAGGGGTGCCGAGTATCGTTAATCCTTTTGATGCGTACGCTTTGGAAATAGCAGTCCGTCTGAAAGAAAAACACGGAGGAGCAGTTACGGTTTTGTGTATGGGACCGGATCAGGCAAAAGCAGCTCTGAAAGAATGCTTATCTGTCGGAGCAGATAATGCTTATTTGTTATCGGACCGGGTATTCGGAGGTTCAGATACACTGGCAACAAGCTATATCCTTTCTTCAGCCATTAAATCTTTAGGTGAATTTGATTTGATCTTATGCGGAAAACAGGCCATTGATGGTGATACGGCCCAGGTGGGACCGGAAATCGCAGAACATCTGGGTCTGCCGCAGGTTACATATGTATTGGACGCAGACCTTTCTGATGATAAGCTTTTGGTTAAGAAAGAAACGGAAACCGGTTATGAGATGATTGAAACGAAAACACCGGCCGTACTTACCGTTGTAAAAACAGCATTTGAACCACGTATGGCGACCGTTAAGGCTAAAATCGCTGCGAACAGAAAGCCAATCTCAGTGATCACTTCTCAGGATATTGAAATTGATCTGACACGGGCCGGACTGAAAGGTTCCCCGACAAAGGTTAAAAAGACGTTTACACCGCCGATGAAGGGTGACAGCCTGGTTATTAAAGAAGATACGGCGGAAGCTTCCGTTCGGAAACTGGTTTCAATTCTTGATGAAAAGAGCATTATTTAGGAGGTGGCAAAATGTTTGAAGATTATAGAAACCTGTGGGTATACATTGAGTCAAATAAAGGAGCCGCAGCCAATGTTGGTCTGGAACTTCTGAATCCGGTGCGGGCCTTGGCTGACAGTGTGGGCGAAAAAGTGGTTGCCGTTGTTATTGATGGCGAAAATACAGAGGAGCTGGGTTCTGAGGCTATTAAATATGGCGCAGACGAGGTTATTCTTGTTGAAGGTAAAGAATACAGTGATTATTCGACAGATGCCTATACCAATATATTGGACATTCTTGTTAGAAAATATAAACCAAGCGCTATGTTTATTGGAGCCACAAACCGCGGAAGAGATTTGGGACCGCGTTTGGCTGCCCGGTTAAAGACTGGCTTAACGGCTGATTGTACAGCCCTTTCTATGGATAATGGAAATATTGTATGGACTCGTCCGGCTTTCGGCGGAAACCCGATGGCAAATATTCTTTGCCCGGAGACTCGTCCTCAGCTTGGAACAGTTCGGCCTGGTGTGTTTAAAAAGGCAGAACCAGATGAAAGCCGGACTGGCAATCGGATTCGAGAGGTCATTACTACGCCGGAAGAAATGATCCGTACAAAAATTGTGGATATTGTAACAACGGTTGCATCAGATGTTCCAAATATCGAGGAAGCAGAAATCCTTGTTTCCGGCGGTGCCGGCGTCGGTGGACCGGAAGGCTATGAAGTTTTGAAGAAACTTGCAGTTGCTTTGGGCGGAAGTATTGCAGCTTCCAGAGCTGCTGTAGATGCAGGCTGGATTGACCATGCGTACCAGGTCGGGCAGACCGGAAAGACGGTTGGACCTAAGATTTATATTGCCTGTGGTATCTCCGGAGCTATCCAGCATATTGCCGGAATGTCTTCCTCAGATACGATTATTGCTATTAACAGAGATCCGGACGCTAATATTTTCAAAGTAGCGGACTACGGTATTGTTGGGGATTTGTTTGAGATCGTGCCTATTTTAGAACAAGAAATCCTCAAACGTAAATAAAAAGAGCTTGCCATAAATAAACTCGTATAATGTCTTGAAGACTCCTTAAACAGGGCCGACGGGAAATTCTGCACCAATTTCCCGTCGGCCCGCGTTTATTTTTAACTCAATTCTTTAATACGTTGTATGGTCATTTGGACAGCCTTGTCGATGAATTGCTGCAGCGGTCCGGTGGAAAGCATGGCAATCCGGGTGTTGCAGCTATCGAATGGGATGAGGATACGCAGGGCATCGCTCTGACCGACAGCATTGGCCATCTTTGGGGATAATTCGCCGAGAATGGAGTCCGGTACGACAATGGCAACAACGCCGACGATGATATCTGCCTTGCCGGCATTTTTTACAATAGCATTTTCTCCGGTAGCTCCATCGGTGGCTCCGGCCCGCATCATATTGGAGGTAGCTGCCGAATTGGTTCCGAGGGCCCGGATAATGACCGGCAGGTCCTGCGGAAGCTGTTTTGTCAGGCTTTCAATGTACTGGCGGCCGATGCCGCCGCCCTGTCCGTCGACAACGGCAATCAAAATATCTTTTTTTATCATGTGTGTAATCTCCGTCTACCAGCGGCCGAACTCGGACAGTTCGAGCCCTTTATTTTTATCTAACACTGTGTTGACTGCCCACTCATGGATAAAGAGAAGGAGCGGATTACCTTTCAGGTCTTTGATTCGCTTCATGTCAGAGGTTCCGTTGATACGTGCAACATCTGTATCAGGACTTGTTACCCAACGGATATATTCATGCGGCATGGCATCCATACGGATTTCAACGCCGTATTCATTTTCCAGACGGAACTTTAATACATCAAACTGGAGAACGCCGACAACGCCGACGATGATTTCCTCCATACCTGTATTATATTCCTGGAAAATCTGAATCGCACCTTCCTGGGCAATCTGGGTAACACCTTTAATGAACTGTTTACGTTTCATCGTATCGACCTGGCGCACTTTTGCAAAATGTTCCGGTGCGAAGGTTGGAATACCTTCATAGGCAAAAGTTTTTCCCGGAACGGAGATAGTATCGCCGATGGAAAAAATGCCCGGGTCGAAGACGCCGATAATATCCCCTGCATAGGCTTCATCCAGAATTTTCCGTTCCTGGGCCATTAATTGCTGCGGCTGGGATAGTTTTAATTTCTTTTTACCCTGAACGTGGTAAACATCCATACCGGCTTCAAATTTACCGGAGCAGATACGCATAAAGGCGATACGGTCACGATGGGCTTTATTCATATTTGCCTGAATCTTAAAGACAAAGGCAGAAAAATCTTTGTCAAAAGGACTGATTTCTCCGATATCGGATTTCCGAGGCAGTGGATGACTTGTCATCTCAAGGAAATAGTTCAAAAAGATTTCGATACCAAAGTTGGTCAGTGCAGAACCAAAGAACACAGGTGTCTGTTTACCATGGCTGACCTTTTCAATATCAAATTCGGAGCTGGCGCCGTCCAGAAGTTCAATATCGTCCTGGAGCGTTTGGAATAATTCGTCACCGACCATGCCGAGAAGTTCCGGGGAATCTACGGCAAGATTCTCAGAGGCTACTTCCTTTTGTCCGTTGGCAAAAGCGGTAAAGGTAGTTACATGTTTGGCACGGCGGTCATAAACGCCGCGGAATTCTTTACCGGAGCCAATCGGCCAGTTCATTGGACAGGTACTGATGCCAAGAACGGATTCGATTTCGTCCATCAGTTCAAATGGGTCATTGGCGTCTCTGTCCATTTTATTAATAAAAGTAAAAATCGGGATATCCCTGAGCAGACATACTTTAAACAATTTCTTTGTCTGGGCCTCAACACCCTTGGAGGCGTCGATGACCATGACAGCGGAGTCGGCAGCCATCAGTGTCCGGTAAGTATCCTCGGAGAAGTCCTGATGTCCCGGGGTATCCAGAATGTTAATGCAGTATCCGTCATATTCAAACTGCAGTACAGAAGAGGTGACGGAAATACCTCTCTGTTTTTCAATTTCCATCCAGTCGGAAACCGCATGTTTTGCCGTTTTCTTTCCTTTGACCGAACCGGCCAGGTTAATGGCACCGCCATAGAGAAGGAATTTCTCTGTCAAAGTGGTTTTGCCCGCATCCGGATGGGAGATGATGGCAAAGGTTCTTCGTTTATTAATTTCTTCTTTTAAGTTTGCCAAGGGAATACCTCCAAATCATATCTGTTTCATAATCACTAAATTTAAATTATAGCTTATAGCTAAAGGCAGTGTCAATATAAAGATTGACTTATGCAAAATCACTGTTTAAAATAGGTAAAAAGGGGGACGAAAAACAATGGAAAAGACAGAAAAAAGACGAAAAAGGGGCGGGGCGGCGCTGGTAATCCGAGCGGTGATCATCCTGATTTTAGCATTGGTTCTCGTTGTTGCCGGATATGTGATTTATCTGCAGGCAAATTATTACCGGATTGAGGATCATGCGGCGTTGGAAGTGGAAAACAACGGGGAAAATACGCTCAAGATTGGGGATACATATACAGTGGTTACTTATAATATTGGTTTTGGCGCCTACGGGCCGGATTATAGCTTTTTTATGGACACCGGAGAAATGAAGGACGGAACTAAAACTTCGGGAAAATACGGAAAGGCCATGAGTCTGGATTCTGTTGAAGCCCATACGGAAGGAGCTGTCGGGGTTATCGAGGATTTAAATGCGGATTTTTATCTGCTTCAGGAAGTGGATGTGGACGCAGACCGAAGCTATCATGTGAATCAGGAAGATTATATAAAAAAGGCAATGACGGATTATGCCAGTATTTTTGCCAATAATTTTCATTCAGCCTATCTTTTCTATCCTTTTAATGACCCTCATGGAGCGGTACAGGCCGGCTTGTTGAGTTTCAGCCGTTATCAAATTTCAGAAGCAGAACGCCGGAGTTATCCGGTGGATAACAGTTTTATCACGAAGTTTACCGATTTGGACCGATGCTTTGCCCAGATGCGTCTTCCGGTGGAGGGTGGCCATGAGCTGGTATTGATCAACAGCCATATGTCGGCCTATGATGAGGGCGGCACCATTCGTGCCCAGCAGTTGGAACTGCTGAATTCGGTAATAGCCGAAGAATATGCCAAAGGTAATTATGTCATTGTGGGCGGAGATTTTAACCATGCCATGGGTGAAGAGGTGGCAGAAGGATTTCCTTCGGAGCAGAAATTTCCGGCCTGGGTTGCCGTGCTGACGGAAGATGACCTGGTTGACGGTGTGCGGATCGTGCGTGCGGATAATGAACTGGAAGTGCCGACCTGCCGTGGAGCCGATATTGTATACACAAAAGGAGTGAATTATACGACGGTTGTCGATGGCTTTCTTGTGACTGATAATGTCCGGGCTGCGGCGGAAAATATCGATACGGATTTTGCCTACAGTGACCATAATCCGGTGAAGCTTGAATTTGAATTAATAAAATAAGTAGAAAAAAATACGAAAACTCCTGTTTTGGTATGTGGCCAGGCGGGAGTTTTTTTGATTTGGAAGTTTCTAGAAAATTTTCGTTATTTTTGTATGAATATTTCTAAAAAAAGCGTCTAATAAGTACAAACAATCGTTGGTACCGATGAGTTTTTAGGAGGCGAAATAGTGAAAGAAGATAGTATAGAGCGTTGGGTGAAGAAAGCCATACGCGGCAATGTGGATGCTTATGGAGCGTTAGTTGAATTGTATAAAACGTATTTATACAAAACGGCCTGGCTTTATGTTCGGAATGAAGATTTGGCTCTGGATGTTGTGCAGGAGAGCATTCTTAAAGGATTCCGGCAGATAAAGACATTGCGGGAAGAAAAATATTTTAAAACATGGATGACGCGCATTTTAATCAACACGGCCAAAGATATGCTAAATTGGCAGAAACCGTTGGTTCAGTTAGAAAAGATACAGGAAACTGCTCTGCAGACACAGAATCGTGTGGAAGAAAAAATAGATTTATGCGATGCCATAGGAAAGCTTTCAGAGCAATATCAGTCAGTGGTTATATTAAAGTATTTTAATGACATGAAGTTATCGGAGATTGCGGAAATACTGCAGATACCGGAGGGGTCCGTATCGGCCTATCTGTTTCGGGCAAAGCAGGAGTTAAGAAGCATTTTGAAGGAGGGATATCTATATGAGTAAATGGATGGAAAAAATTCCTGTGTCTGAGTCGTTGGACCAGGTTGTGGAAAATAGTCTGAATCAGTTGAAGTTTGAACAGAAGAGGCAGCGCAGACGCCGGTGGGCAGTGGCCGGCAGTGCTACGGCAGCAGCCTTTGCCGTGGCTGTTGTTTTCTTTGGAACCCATCCGGCTTTGGCCGCTAAACTTCCATTTGTCGGTCATTTGTTTGAGCAGGTCGAAGAGGATGTTTCTTATTCAGGAAAATACAGTGAGAAGGCAGAGTCTTTAATTTCTGAGGAAGAAGCGGAGCAGTTATCGCATGGAAAAGAAGCAGATTCGTCTTACGTTCAGACATCCAACGGAGTTACGGTAACTATATCGGAAGTTTATTGTAATCAATATGCATTGTATCTGGCGATGCAAATTTATAGTGAAGAAGGATTTCCAGAGGATTTTAATGGGCGGAATATGGAAAATAAAAATTATGGTTATGACACAATTGGATATTATAATGAAACCAGCTATGGAGACAATTTATTTGGAGTTTCTACAGAACCTATTGAGGGGTATTTTGAGGACGAGCATACCTTTATCGGCATCTATCGGGACGATCTTCAAAGGGTAATAGACGAAAGGACAGATGAATTTGTTCCCATACCGGAGTCTTTTACTTATAAGCTCACTTTTTATGATTTTTGGGGTGATTCTGAAGGCGGCGGTGAATTTAAAACTCTGAAACCGGACGGAACAGAACTTTCCTGTGTGGATGAAGAACGTAAACATTATCAGGGAGAATGGCATTTTGAAATGGATATTCATCAAGACAATTCTCAGACTCAGATAATTGATGTGGAACAGGTTGGAGATGCAGGTGTGGGAATCAAAGAAGTGGTAAAAACACCTTATGAAGTGACAGCGAATCTTATTGTACCGGAAGGACAGACTAGCGATGATTATATGCTGGTTATATGTGATGCCGACGGAGATATACTTCCATATCAGGGGGATTCTACATTCTTGTATAATATATACCAGAGAAATACAGATAAGGTCTATGTATTTGTCTGTGATTTCCATGAATATTTGAGTGAGTTAAAAGGATATCGATGGAAGGGGGATTATGAGGAGAAAAAGAAAGAAAAAACGTTTGCCGAATATTTATCTGAGCATGCACTGGCTTCAGCGGAGGTGACATTTAAATAAGAAAAAATAAATGATTGTTCCGTCGGAAAGTTAATGTTATACTGTGTAAAGGGCTTGTGACTCTGACTTGGAAAGGATGGTAATTCTATGAGTAATATTCAGGAGATAGAGACTTCCGTCGGAACCTTTATGGCTGACCGGGTGGAATTTTATGAAAATGGTATAGTGAAATCGGCGGAACCGGAGCAGCAGGTGTTTTTCAGTCATGAAACCGGGCTGTATATTGCCTACGATAATACACCACTAAAGGATGAAGAGCATCTTCCGACCCTGGAGTTTGATCCGGATGGACGGGTAAAGGCACTTCGTACGGTGGGAACCGGGTTGATTTGCCGGCCTAAAAATGGTGCAAAAGCTGATGGCCAGAAAGCTGGCGGGGTGCTTCATATAGGTGCCGAGTGGCGGCCGGACCCGCGGGAGACGGGAGCGAATGTATTGATTCCGATTCGTATCCAGTTTTTTGAAAAGGAATTGCTGGTGACAGACAGTGATGGACAAGAACATCATTTGTCTTTGGATGAATATGATATCCAGGTGGATTATTTGATGGATAATATTGTCATGAGCGGCGGCTGCGGAGACTGCAGTACATGTAATGGTTGCTGTAATATAGAATAATAGGTGAAACAGGGAGTGGTGTACATGAGCAAATTCCCTGATTATGCGCGAGGGCGGCTTGAAACAAAGCGCCCTTGTTTTTTTGTCGAATTTTAGGGAAAGTGTGAAAAGTTCGTGAAACTTTTCTAAACAACTATAAATTTTTATGTGAAATAATTGACATATATTTTTAAAGAATGTTACAATTTATCCTAATAGTAAAATGGAGGTGTATATCTTATGGAGCAGAAAGAAAAAATGAATCTAGTGGAATATACAGATATATACGGAAAGATATGCGAGAATACAGATTTGATTTCGGCAGAGCTTTTTGATGAGTTTGGTGTAAAGCGGGGACTTAGGGATAAAAATGGAAATGGTGTGTTATCTGGCTTGACACACATTTCAAAGATTGAAGCGTTTAAAAATGTGAACGGAGAAAAGATACCCTGCGACGGTAAGCTGTGGTATCGGGGATATAGTATCATAGATTTGGTCAAAGGATTTCATGGAGAGCGGTTCGGATATGAGGAAGTGGCTTATTTACTTTTATTCGGACGATTACCAAATACGGCAGAGCTGGATGAGTTTAAAGGTGTTCTCAATGCCAGCCGGACACTGCCGACAAACTTTACGAGGGATGTCATCATGAAGGCGCCAAGTAAGGATATTATGAATTCGATTACAAAGAGTGTGCTGACGCTGGCTTCTTATGATGATAATATGGCAGATCCGTCGATCAGTAATGTACTTCGCCAGTGTCTGCAGTTGATTGCCATTCTTCCAATGTTGTCCGTATATGGATATCATGCATATAATCATTATGAATGTGGAGAAAGTTTTTATATCCATCGCCCGGATGAAAATCTTTCAACTGCGGAAAATATCCTTCTCATGCTTCGCCCGGATAAGACATATACGGAGCTGGAAGCGAAGGTCCTTGATATTGCCCTTGTGTTACATATGGAGCATGGCGGCGGTAATAATTCGACCTTTACGACCCGTGTTGTATCTTCTGCAGGTTCAGATACTTACTCGGTAGTGGCTGCGGCTCTGTCCTCTCTGAAAGGACCGAAGCATGGCGGCGCAAATATTAAAGTTGTGGAAATGATGCGGGATTTGCGGGAGCAGGTATCCGATCTGCACGATGAAGAAGCCATTAAGGAATACCTTGGTAAGCTTTTGGACAAACAGGCCTTTGATAAAAAGGGATTGATTTACGGTATGGGTCATGCGGTTTATTCGCTTTCCGACCCAAGAGCACGGATTTTTAAGAGCTTCGTAGAACGTCTGGCAAGGGCAAAGGGACGAGAAGAAGAATTCGATATTTATTCGGCCGTGGAACGTCTGGCACCGGAAGTCATTGCGGAGAAACGGAAAATCTATAAAGGTGTCAGCGCCAATGTGGATTTTTACAGCGGTTTTGTATATAATATGCTGGACATTCCATTGGAATTATATACACCGATTTTTGCCATGGCGCGAATTGTGGGATGGAGTGCTCATCGCATTGAAGAGTTAGTCAATGTGGATAAGATCATTCGTCCGGCCTATCTGAGCATTATGGAAGAAAAAGAATATAAGTCTTTGGAGGAAAGATAGTAATGAAAAATTGGTTTAAAAAACTGATTGGCGTTTCATTAGTTGCCGTGCTTTCAGCATCCATGCTGGTGGGCTGCGGCGGTAAAGAAAAAAAAGAGGAGACAGCATCGGAAACGGCAGAAACTCAGCCTGCCGGGGCAGAGGAACTGGATGCTAAAGTCGGACGTGTGGTGTCTTTAAAAAGCAGTGTACTTGTTATTGAAACGGATGACGGAAAAACATTGGAATTTGATGTCGCCGGTGTAAATAAAGTGAATAGAGAATCGATTAAAGAAGGCAATACCGTTGCTGTAGTTTACAGCGGAATATTGGCGGGAACAGAAACGGACGGTGCGACTGTGGAACTGGTAGTCGCTATGAGTTCGGATGCCGCATCAGGAAGCGGAACGACCAACGGCATGTCAGAACGCGGAAGTCAGATGTCGGGAACCGTTGTGGAATATATCGAGGGAGCGAAGCTGGTCATTGAAAGCTCTGCAGACGGCGAGAATTATTATTTTTCAGTAGAAGAAGCTGTAGTCAGTGATTCTGCCGATATTGAAGAAGGAGATATGGTCACAGTTGCGTATACCGGAGATATTGAGGGAGATGACCTGGTTCCGGCTACCAGGATTACAGTGAGCAGCTCAGGCAGCAGTATATCCGGCAGTAGTACATCAGGCAGCAGTACATCGAATAGTAGTGCATCGACTAATGGCTTCGGTGCGGATCGAATCAGCGGAACCGTTGTTGAAGCTTCAATGAACACGGTGACGATACGAACCAGCGGCGGAACAAGATATACATTTTCAACAATGGATGCAGAAATGAATGTGGCAGGTGAACTGCAGGAAGGAACAGATATTACCCTGTATTATACAGGGGATCTTTCTGAAGGCGCTGAGACTGTTACGGTAACTTCTGTGGAAGTGAATTAGAAATAATTTCTTTGTTTTATAAAGAGGGCTCCAGGATTTCTCCTGGAGCTTTGTTTTTCTATATATAATATATTTTGAGAGATATCAGTCTCTTACAATAACGGAGATACCGTTAGGGATGCAGGTCAAACTTGCGTCCTCACCTTTCAGTTCCCTTGCACGTGCATAAGCAGCCTCAAGTGTTGGGAAGTACTCGGCTTTCATGTCTGTGATCATTTTTTTCTGTTCCGGTTCTGCCACAAAAAGTACTTTGTGTTTGCAGAGAATACGGCAGTAAATCTGAGCACACCACTGGTCAGGCAATGTATCTTCCTGGGCGGTTGCCATACACTGGTCATAGAAGGCCTGAGCAGATTCAGCCTCAGCAATGGAACGGTAGTATTGTTCGCCGCCGTGACCGTCTGAACATGTAGCCAGCATGATCATAACAGCATCCGGGTTTGCTGTAGCTTCTCCGGCACTCATACCCTTTGAACACTGGTAAGCATTCTGATCGAGAGGATAACCGCCGTTCGTGGTGATAACGATATCAGCCGGAGCCGGTTTTACGACACAATAGTTCGCAAGGAAATCGGCGCCTTTGCGGTGTGCGGTATTGAAGTTTCCGGCAAAAGCCGCAACAGTTTTCTTGTCCTCATCAATAACAACATTACAGATAAATGCCAGATTAGCCATTTCGGCTGCGGCAATCATATCTTCGTGAATCGGGTTATTGTCAAGAATACCGGTACGGGCATATGGGCTGTCAATGAATTTAGAGCAGTGGTTGCCCATAACGGTTACGGCATCGCAGACGCCTGGAAGAACACTCTTGCGTCCACCGGAAAAGCCGGCGAAGAAGTGAGCTTCGATAAAACCTTCAGCAACGAGAAGGGATGCTTCTAATGCAAGCTTATCAATGATGCAATCCGGACCGGATGGTAATTTGCCGACTTTGGCATTTCTTTCCGGATCATGGGCATCATGAACAACGATACTGTCCTTGAATTCTTCGTAGAGTGCATCACCGAGTTTGCTTCTTAACTCGTCAATGGTTGTCTGACGATGAAAACCGGTAGCCACAAGAAGTGTAATCTTGATATCCGGATTTCCCATTCTTAATTCGCGGATCATATGAGGTAAAATGTCCTGACTTGGTACAGGGCGTGTGTGATCGCTGATAATAATTGTGCAGTCCGGTTTGCCTTTTGCAAGTTCAAAAAGACGTGGGCTGTCAATAGGGTTTTCCATGGCTTCCGCAACGATATCATAACCGCTTTTGTCGCTGCGCAATTCATCGATATGGGAAGTCAATACAGGAGTATCGTCAGGAACTTCCAAATCAAGTGTTGTTTTTCCGTAAAGAAAGTTTACTGTTTTCATAAATGTTCTCCTTTAAAAATCCTTCATAATAATATCATTCAAAACTCAAAGTTCGATTGCTCTATTATATGATAATTTGTGCAAGTTGTCTATAAAAGTTATTTGTTTAACGAGTATTTTTTTATCAATTATACAAATTGGTCCAACCAATATAAAGGTTTAGTGATCGGGCAGCTGGGCCGGAGCGGAGAAATATTTGCCTTTGTAAAATATGATTCTACGTATATAAAAATATTGTAAAATGTGGTATCATAAATAAAAAGAATCGGGAGGGGAGAAATATGCCGGGATTTATTATTCATCTTACAGAGGCGGCCATGATTATGGAACATATGGAAGTGCAGCCGGATGCTGACTGGAAACAGGAATTTTTGCTTGGTAATCTCCTTCCGGATACCCGGTTGGGAAAAGATAAAGCCATATCCCATTTTTGGGCGCCGGAGGGCCTGGAGAATATCGCACGGGCACCAAAGCTGTCACGTTTTCTGGAAAAGTATGGGCATCGTCTGAATGAACCGGTAATTTTGGGATACTATGCCCATTTATATCTGGATGAGCGGTATGTGGACGAATATTGGCCGAAGATCTTGACATTTGAAGATGCCAAAGGGCAGCCGGAACCGCGGAAAGATTTTATTCATCGGGTAGAACTTAAAGAATCCGGTGAATTTATTCCGTTTGAGAAGTTTTTCTCATCCGAATATTATTATGGGGATTATACGCGGAGTAACCATTGGATTGTCGATAAATATCATATACAGCCGCCCAAATATCGGTTTTTGGAAAATGTGAATATGAGCGAAGTGGATGCCTCACAGTTGAGTCGGGTATTGGCAGAACTTGAGGACATTTGTCAGAAGGGGCAGCCGGGAGATGAGAAGAAAATGAAAGTGTTCAACCTGGAAGGGCTGGAGGCTTTTGTTCGATATACAGCAGAGACATTTTATCAGAATGTGATACAATCGTCTCATATTATGGAAAAGTAAGGAGAGGAATCGACAGATGATTTATAATAATGTTTTGGAGGCCATGGGGCATACGCCGATGATTCGCCTGAATCGTATGAATTCGCCGGAGAGTGCGGAAGTGCTGGTAAAATACGAGGGTTTAAATGTTGGCGGTTCTATCAAGACACGCACGGCTTTTAATATGATTGAGGAAGCGAAGAAGCAGGGGCGTATTCATGAAGATACGATTATTGTGGAACCGACCAGCGGTAACCAGGGAATCGGCCTGGCGTTGATCGGTGCTGTTCAGGGGTATAAGACGGTGATTTTTATGCCGGATTCTGTCAGTGAAGAACGGCGGAAACTGGTACAGCATTATGGCGCTGAAGTGCGTCTCGTGCATGATGCGGGAAATATCGGAGATTGTATTGATGAATGTCTGCGTTTGGCGCTGGAGATGGCAAAGGAAGACCCACGGGTATTTGTACCTCAGCAGTTTGAAAATCCGGCGAATCCGATGGTACACCGGCATCATACGGGACTTGAGATTATGGAACAGGTTGGCGGACCGATTCATGGTTTCTGTTCAGGTATCGGTACCGGAGGAACCATTACCGGTATTGGTGAAGTACTGAAGGCGCAGAACCCGGATATTGAAATTTGGGCTGTGGAACCGGAAAATGCGGCCATACTGGCCGGAGGTACGGTAGGGACACATTTGCAGATGGGAATTGGAGACGGTGTTATTCCTCCGATTTTAAATAAGCAGATTTATGATCATATTTATGTGGTTACAGATGAGGAAGCTATTCAGACTGCTAAGGATTTAGCACGGCTGGAGGGGCTGATGTGCGGAATTTCCAGCGGTACGAATGTTGCGGCCGCTTTGAAGCTGGCGAAAAAGCTTGGAAAAGGAAAGACCGTTGTAACGGTACTGCCGGATACGGCAGAGCGGTATTTTTCAACACCGCTGTTTGGAGAATAGAGGGATTTATGGATTCATATAGCCAGTTGAATGAAGTATTGGTACATTTATTTAACCATACGATGAAGATTGAGGAAGATTCTTTGATTCGGGATGAATTTAAAGATATTTCCATCAATGATATGCACATTATTGAAGCTGTGGGGGATGGCGAGGCGAAAAATATGTCGTCGATTGCACGTCTCGTCGGCGTAACGGTGGGGACATTGACGATCGCTATGAATAACCTGGTTAAAAAAGGCTATGTTATTCGAACACGCAGTGAAAAGGACCGGCGGGTCGTTCTTATATCTTTGGATGAAAAGGGACGGCGGGCCTATAAGCGGCACCAACAGTTTCATTTGGATATGATTCAGGCAATGCGGCAGGGATTAGATGATGAGCAGTGCCGGGTTTTGACACAGGCGATGCGGAATTTAAGAGATCATTTTAAGACGGTCTGACGGCCGGGAGGAAAGAGATGAAGATGAAAAGCGGTTTATCCAGTTCGCTGGAAGATTATTTAAGGGAAATCTATGTGCTGGAGCAGAAGAACGAGGAAGTTCGTGTAACAGATGTTGCACAACTTCTTGGAATATCCAAACCCAGTGTCAATCGGGCAATGAATACGCTGAAAGAACAGGGCTATATCGAACATGAGCATTATGGAACGATCAGGCTGACCAAAGCGGGGCTCGAAGCGGGTAAGAATGTGTATGATACTTATAAAGTGGTCTATAAATTCTTAACGGAAATGTTGGAGATCAATCCGGCGGATGCAGAGGAAGAAGCCCATTTGCTGGAACATGATATCAGCAAGGGAACACGAAAAAAGTTGAAAAAATTTATGAAGAAAAAGAAATAAAAAAAGATGCCGTGGAATAGGCTCATCAGAGTTTATTCCACGGCTTTCTTATATTAGTTTAATTCATCAACAACTTTCTTGATAGCAGCTAAAGCATCATCAGGAAGTTTGTCATAACCGTCTTTCAATACGGAGAATTCTTCGATTTCGTTTACACGGTCCATCATACGGGCTTTTAACTGAGCCAGGTATTCAGCATCGTTCATGTCTGGAACGAAACCTTCCCAATCCATGATCTGGATATCAGAGAATGGGCCCCATGGTTTAAATTCGGCTTTTTTCTCGACAATAGCTTCAAGAATACCGAGGGTATCTTTCGGCTGTACTTTCTTGCCCATGAAATCACCGGTGTTGATGATATAGCAGTCAACATTCTTTTCTTCCACCAGTTTTTTGAATTTCTCATAGTCATTGGCCAGTGGATAGGTACGGAATGGATTTGCGTATGGTACAACGACCAGTTTGTTCGGGTCTACACCTGGAGCCAGACGTTCTGCGGAAGAACGTTTTGTTGCCAGTGTTGCTCCCATAACGGAAGCCAGAGAAGAACCTTTTAATTTAACGACCGGCGGAATGGTTGGGTCTTTCATGATCCAGAAGATGGCATTTACCGGGGAGTCAATGCGGTCTACGCGGTTTGGAGACCAAAGCTTGGACTTGATCGCACGGCCGTTGCCGTTACGGATATCCTCTGTGACAAGCTGAATCTTTCCTTCGGAATCCATGGTCGCAGAGTTATTCATGGAAGTGAGGAGGTATTTATTATCTTCGCATCCGGTTGGATAATCTGCTGTTTTATCAAAGTAAGTCGGTTCAATGGCGATGGATGCACAGGTATCGGTGTTGATGATAAAGGCATCATCATGAAGAACCTTGATTTCGTATTTGCCGCCATGTTTTGCATGGGTCAGTGTGGATTTACCGGAACCGGATAAACCATAAACAGAAGCTACGAATTTAGAGCCATCGTTTAATGTATATTCCTTCTGACCGCCGTGGCAGGAAGCATAGCCGTTACGGTTGGCAATGGCCCAAACCATGGTCAGAGTTCCTTTTTTATGTTCGCCGAAGTATCTCATACCGAGAATGCAGGCACAGTTTGTTTCTGTGTTGAAGTAACACAATGTTTTCTTGGCCGGGTCACTCAGACAGCTTAAATCGACACCCGGACGGTCAGAACCGTTCCACTGAGGGTCAGAGAAGATATAAATATCTGCCTCTTTGCCGTCGCCGACTGGCTTGGAGTTTTTGTACATCTTTACATATTCATCGGACATGTACTGGAAGTTCAGCATCCAGGAGTAGAGAATATTTTCCTCGCCTTCAGGAATGAGCAGGTGGCATTTAACCATAAATTCAGAATCAAGACCAGCATAAACTTCTGCATGATACATGGTTTTCCAACGGGATTCGTAAACGGCATCCATGGCCACCTTATCCAATTCTTCACAATTTACGCCCGGTTCTCCGGCGATACGGCGTGCAACCGCATAACGTCCGGTGATGGCACCGTCGTTGAAGAGAAGAACTTTTGCGTCTTTTTCAAGGCCAAATTCTTCGCCACGGTATACAGGCATGTCTGTAACGATGGTTCCCGGAGAATTTTTAGCCAGTTCATAGGCTTCCTTTAAAGTATTTACTTTAACGACATTATTTCCGTAGAAGGCGGCTTCGATAATTGAACGGGTCTTGGAAAATCCAGGTTTTCCAGCGCCGATTTCATTGATGTTGTAATAGGCTTTTGTTGACATTGACACATCCTCCTTTAAGTAATTGTAATTGCTATTTCAATTTAGTTATTTACCACTATAAACAACAATTGGGTGAATGTCAAGAATTCGGTGGTTCCGTCAGCCCTGTCCAGTGGTCTGTCCAAAGGATCAGGCAGCTTCATCAGCGGTTTCTTCAACTGGTTCAGTGACCGTGTCCGGCATATATTTCCGCAAAATAGGAAATGGCGCCGGGCCAAGGTCAAGGAGCTGTTTATGGAAATCTTTGATATCAAAATTTTCATCCAGATGATCTTCCATCGTGTCACGCATTTCTACGATTTCATCCATGCCAATACCGTAAATCATATAATTTGTCGGATTATAGAGAACTGCTTCATAAAGTTCTTGAATCGTTGCGTCGTCAAAGTCCAGATACTGACGAATAAACTCACCGGTCTGTTCCATGTCCCAACCTTCATAATGAATTCCCAGGTCTGCGCGGCAGTAGAGATTGAGCGACATTTCCAAGTCAAAAGAGCGGTAAAAATCTGCCACATCCTCATTAAATCCACAATAGTCGTAGGAAAGGGATTCTACATAAGAAGCCCAGCCTTCTATATAACCGGAGGATTCATAGACTGTACGGATAGGATCAGGGTTCGTATTATAATAGTAGGTCATCTGATACATATGTCCAGGGTAGCCCTCATGGGCCAGTGTCGGCATTAATTCATTTCCCATACTGTCCCGAAGATTTAAGTAAATCTGATTGTTTGTAATATCATCAATCCGTGGAATGAAGTACATAGCCGGACTCAAACGTTCGGACAGGGACTCATGAACATTTTTCAAAGTGTAGTTGGCTTCCGGGGCCTCCGGCATCTGTTCTGCAGTAAATGTCGATTTAAAATGTTCGATGATTTCCTGTGGATCAGACAGGGCATATTCGGCATTTTCCACGTCATCGAAAATATTCGGGTTGGCATTCATAGTGAAAGCAAGAGAGAATATAGCTGTGTTTAATTTGTTTTCGGTCAGTTCAATCAATTCTTCCGGTGTTTTATCTGTACCTACAGAGGATTTTAAGAGATATTTGTAATATTCCTGCCCATTTTCATAGGAAGCCACATTTCCCTTTTCAGGCGCTGTGTCAAGCTGAGCAGTCAGACCGTCAACGATGGACTGATATGCAGGAATAACGGAATTTATGACAGCATCGTGATTTTTTTCAATGTAAGCATTTTTTTCATCTTCTGATAAATCCAGTCCTTCTAATTTTTCTGGGAAAACCTCAATAAGAAGGTTTGTTTCCGGAGATTCCATAAAGGATGTGCAGTCTTCAATAGAAGTTTCCAATGCAGATTTACACATGCCGTATCCGGCATCTGCTTTCTGGTTTTCAAATGTGAGAAGGCGGTCAACGTAATCACCAAGAGAATTTAAAAGGGTCAGATAATCTTCCACGTCACTCACATCATCGAAGTGGTATTCGGCCATGGTTGTTGGAAGCTGGCTTTGAAAACCAAGCATCGGTGCAAAATTTGTTATATGGTAAATGTAATCATAGGATTCTAAATCAGCTTCAAGGTAGTATTTCACGACATCATAAGTCACGGCTCTGTCATCAGTCAGGCCGGAGATTTCGTTTAAACGATCCAGGTATGCCTGAGTCTGTGCCTTTTCATTTGCAAAATCTTCTTCGCTCAGAGGTACCTCACCCCAGGTGGCTTCTTCAAATTCAATGCCGTAGTCTGATGGGTCTTTCAGTGTATAATTCAGTGTCAGAGAGTCACTGCTGGCATAATCTGTGAAAATTTCGCGGGTCAGTTCGTCAAAGGTTTCTTCGGCGGATGGAGCATCAGTTGCTGTGGTGGCTGTAGTATTTGTGGCCGAACCGCAGCCGGTAAGAAGCAGCGCCGCTGAACATGCGGAAATCATTATTGTTTTAAATGTTTTGGTAAACCTCATAATTTTAAGTCCCCCTTTATAATTGATGTTTTTAGTATAACAGAAAAAGTCTGGGATATGTAGGTAATTTTCAGTTAAATTTTCTTGTGTTTAAATCTGGGATATATTATAATAAGAAACTAGTTTATGATGAATATATAATTCTGATGGGAGGAAAAAACATGGCAAAGAAACCTTATTATATAACGACAGCGATTGCCTATACATCCGGAAAACCGCATATCGGCAACACGTATGAGATTGTCCTTGCCGACAGTATTGCCCGGTTCAAACGGGCTCAGGGATATGATGTTCGTTTTCAGACAGGAACGGATGAACATGGACAGAAGGTAGAGATTAAGGCGGCTGAAGCCGGTGTCACTCCGAAGGAGTATGTAGATGGTGTGGCTGGCGAGATCAAACGGATCTGGGATTTGATGGATACATCCTATGACCGATTTATCCGGACGACAGATGCGGACCATGAAGCACAGGTTCAGAAGATTTTCAAAAAGCTCTATGATCAGGGCGATATTTATAAAGGATATTATGAAGGAAAATATTGTACACCATGCGAATCTTTCTTTACGGAAAGTCAGCTTGTGGACGGAAAATGTCCGGACTGCGGCCGGGAAGTTATTGATGCAAAGGAAGAGGCATATTTCTTTAGAATGAGCAAATATGCGGACCGTTTGATTGAGCATATCAATACCCATCCGGAATTTATTCAGCCGGAATCCCGTAAGAATGAGATTATGAACAACTTCCTTCTGCCGGGACTTCAGGATCTGTGTGTATCCAGAACCTCTTTTACATGGGGTATTCCGGTAACATTTGATCCAAAGCACGTTATCTATGTATGGATTGATGCTCTCAGCAACTATATTACCGGACTTGGTTTTGACCTGGATGGAAACAGCGATCCGATGGTGGACAAATATTGGCCGGCTGATCTTCATCTGATCGGTAAAGATATTATTCGTTTCCATACAATTTACTGGCCGATCATGCTGATGGCGCTGGATATTCCGCTGCCGAAACAGGTATTCGGTCATCCTTGGCTGCTTGTCGGTGAAGGCAAGATGAGTAAATCCAAAGGCAATGTAATTTATGCCGATGATCTGGTTGATTATTTTGGCGTGGATGCTGTGCGTTATTTCGTGCTTCACGAAATGCCGTTTGACAATGACGGTTCCATCACATGGGAACTGATGGTTGAACGTATGAATTCGGATTTGGCAAATATTCTTGGAAATCTGGTCAATCGTACCATTTCCATGACGAATAAATATTTTGGCGGTGTGGTGACAAACCCTGGTGTCAATGAACCTGTGGATGAGGATTTAAAACGGGTTGCATTGGAGACGCCTGGAAAAGCTGCAGCCAAAATGGACAAACTGCGTGTGGCTGACGCCATTACGGAAATCTTCACACTGTTCCGTCGCTGCAATAAATATATCGATGAGACAGAGCCATGGAATCTGGCAAAGGATGAAGCGAAGAAAGACCGTTTGGCAACAGTGCTTTACAATTTATTTGAAGGTATCCGTATCGGCGCGGTTTGCCTGGAAGCCTTCCTTCCAACCACTTCCAGGAAGATTCTGGATCAGATTGGAACACAGCAGAGAGATTTCCTCGAACTGGATACCTTTGGCCGGATGGAACAGGGTGTTAAAGTTATTGAGAAACCGGAGATTCTCTTTGCACGTATCGACATGAAGGAGTTCATGGCAAAATTGGAAGCAGATAAGGCTGCGAAAGAAGCAGAAGCTGCCAAGACAGCCGCTATGGAGGCTGGCATTGATATTGAAGCAAAGCCGGAAATCACCTATGATGATTTTGCAAAGCTTCAGTTCCAGGTAGGTGAGATCATTGCCTGCGAAGCAGTGAAAAAATCTAAAAAGCTGCTTTGTTCTCAGGTGAAGATCGGCAGCCAGGTACGTCAGATCGTATCCGGTATTAAAGCGCATTACACACCGGAAGAGATGGTAGGCAAGAAGGTTATGGTTGTGACAAATCTGAAACCGGCGAAATTGGCCGGCGTTATGTCCGAAGGCATGCTGCTCTGTGCAGAAGATGCGGACGGAAACCTGTCCCTGATGGTTCCTGAAAAAGAAATGCCGTCAGGCGCGGAAATTTGTTAAGTTAAAAAGGAAGAGGGTAGCCCCGAAGAGTCTGGAAAATGGCTGTGGGACTGCCCTTTTTTTATCGTGTGCGTTATATTTTTTCTTCCCAAGGTGGTTATTTTTATCGGGTGTCCTGCATGATGTAACAATGGGATGAAAAAAGTCTGTGCGGAACCGCAATGAAGAGAAAAAGGAATAGATATGTATAAATAAGAAATATTGTGTTAGCAGAACCGAAGCCGCTATAGAAGATAAGTTAATTTTAATAAAAAATAATGACTTTATCAATAATTATCCATCGACGGTGTTCGAGACGAAAAGAGATTTAAAGAGACTATAGATGGCGGACGGTTCCGAAGAAAGTCGAAAAAATAGTACAGTCTAAGAAACCGCGTTTTAGATTTCTCTGACTGTACTATTTCAGGCTTTAGAACTTAAAGATGATTCCGACAATAGCAGAAGCGACTACCATGAGAATCGGATGGAAGTCTTTTTTGCGCAGAACAAGGTAAATAACAACGGCCAGGATAATGGATTTATAATTCAGCAGGTCCGCTATGTTTTGCGTAATCTCATACTGATCCAGATGGAAAAGGGCAATTTTGGCAACGCCGAGACCTGCGGCGATGATCAATCCTGTGGAGGCCGGACGAAGTCCGTAAAAAACATCCTGTACCAGTTTGGATTCTTTGAATTTATTCAGAATCTTTGATATGAGGATGATAATGACAACGGAAGGAAATACGAGGGCCAGCGGTCCCAGAAGTGCGCCTGGAAGCCCAAAAGAGGTAAAACCGACATAAGTTGCCATATTGACACCCATAGGTCCGGGAGTGGATTCGGAGATGGCGATCATATTGGCCACATCCTGGGCGTTGAACCATCCGGTAGCTGTTCCCATGGCATAGAGGAAAGGCAGAGTTGCCAGTCCGCCGCCGACAGCAAAAAGACCGGTCTTGAAAAATTCAAATGCTAATCGTAATAATCCTGTCATTTCTTTTCACCTCCTGTAATACCTGTCCGTTTGAAAATGACTCCTGCGATACCGGCGAGAACGACGATGAGGGCCGGAGATAATGGGGAAAACAGGGATAATAGTAAAACAACAATACAAATGCCAAGGCAGATTTTATCGATAACGGATTTCTTTGCCAGTTTGGTAACAGCATTAAAAATCAGAACGCAGACACAGGCACGGATGCCGTTGAAAGCATATTTGACGACAGCAAGATCGGCAAAATTCTGCAAAAAGGCTGCAATTAATGTGATGATGATCAGGGATGGGGTAATAATGCCAAGGGTAGCGACAATGCCTCCGATAACACCCCTTGTTTTGTAACCGACAAAGGTAGCTGTGTTTACCGCAATAATTCCCGGCGTACACTGTCCAATGGCAAAATAGTCCATAATTTCGTCTTCTGTGGCCCAGTGATATTTCTCAACGACTTCTTTTTGGAGCATTGGGAGCATAGCGTAACCGCCGCCGAAGGTAAAGGCGCCGATTCGGAAGAAGGCCATGAAGAGATTTACTAATTCTTTCATAAATTTGATTCCTCCTCAACGATATATTATTTCCATGATATTCTGGGGAAATGCTTGATTTTCCCCGAAACTATTGGTATCATATCATAAATAAATATATATGAAAAGTATTAAAAAAGTATATAATCCATATCGATAAGATATAGCAGGTGGTGATATCATGGATCTGAAGCAGTTGAGTTATTTTGCGGCGATTGTCGATGAAGGAAGTATATCGGCGGCGGCGAAAAAGCTGCATATTTCCCAGCCGCCGTTGAGTACCCAAATGAAGTCTCTGGAAGCGGAGCTGGGGGTAGTGCTTTTTGAACGGGGTCTTCGAAGCATTACATTGACGGATGCAGGAAAACTGATGTATGAACGGGCGAAAACCATACTGGATATGGCTTCGGCGGCTAAAATGGAGATTGACAGTCTGGGAAACGGACTTCGGGGGACATTGCGTATGGGGATGGTATCATCATCGGTGACCGGTCATGTGGCCAGGAGATTGATGGCGTTTCGTGAACTGTATCCGGAAGTGAACTTTCAGATTTATGAGGGAAATACGTATCAGCTTTTGGATGGACTGAAATCAAATCATATTGATCTGGCGTTGGTTCGGGCGCCTTTTCCTGAAGCTGGATTTGTATGTCATAAATATCAGGAAGAATATTTTGTAGCCGTCGGATTGCCTGGAAATCTCCCGGAGCATGTCGAGTTCGCAGATGTGGCGGAACATCCCCTTGTTTTATATCGGCGCTGGGAGACACCGATCCGGCAGGCATTTGAAGATAAAGGGCTGACAATCCGTCTGGCCTGTATGGTGGACAATGCCTGGACGAGCATTCAAATGGTTCGGGCCGGTATGGGAATTGCTCTTTTGCCCGAATCCTTTGCGGCAGATATTCCGGGAATTCAAATCTGGAGTCTGAATGAAAATGCATTGAAGACCCAATTGATGCTGGTGAAGCGGGATGACAGGTATATATCGAATATTACGAAAATATTTTTTGAAAAATTTGAAGTTTGAGTCAGGAGGTACATTATGATTTTTGACACACATGCACATTATGATGATCGGAAATTTGATAAAGATAGAGAGGAACTGATGAAACAGCTTCAGGCGGCGGGAATCGCACGAGTTGTGGATATCGGTGCGGATATTGATTCTACCCGGCAGGCTGTGGCGTTGGCGAAGCAGTATGATTTTATTTATGCGGCGGCCGGTGTTCATCCGAGCGATGTAGATTGTCTGGATGAGCGGAGCTTCCAGTGGCTTACCTGTTTGGTGGAGGAATCTGTCGAAGAAAAAGGAAAAATTGTTGCTGTCGGTGAAATCGGTCTGGATTATTACTGGGAGAAGGACCCGGAACAGCGCAAAAAACAGAAATACTGGTTTGAGCAGCAGATGGAGCTGGCCCGGAAAACCGGACTTCCGGTGGTCATTCATTCCAGAGAAGCGGCAAAAGATACATGGGATATGATGAATGGGCTAAAATGCGAGGATATCGGCGGGGTAATCCATTGTTATTCTTATTCTGTAGAAATGGCCCGTAATTATTTGAACAAAGGTTTTTATCTTGGAATCGGCGGTGTTGTTACTTATAAAAATGCCAGAGTTCTAAAGGAAGTCGTGCAGTATGCGCCGATGGACCGGATTGTCCTTGAAACGGACTGTCCCTACCTGACACCGGAACCGAATCGGGGGAAAAGAAATAGTTCCCTTAATCTGCCGTATGTTATTGAAACGATTTCCCGGTTAAAAGGAATTTCAGCCGATGAGGTTGAAGCGGTAACATGGGAAAATGGAAAGAACATGTACCGGATGTCGGAGTAAACTTTGCAAATTTATATTTTCTTAGGAATTAAATAATTGAATGTTAAAGTGTCCCAGTCCTTTTTGCGATACAATCAGTATTGAATAAGGAGGCTGGGACATTATGTATGGAAAAAGCAGGGTTTATTATAAAAAACGCAGAAAGCAGCGGAGGGGATTATTGGGGACCTATGTTCTGCTGGTTCTGTCTGTTTTGTTGATTATTGTAGGGTTAAAGCTGGTGGTGGGTAACTGGACAACTGTAGCCGGGGCGGCAGAAAATGCCATATTTTCCGAGATATTGGGAGAAAATGTACCTGCCAATGAACAGGGGGATGACTGGCAGTTGCTTCTGGTGAATCCATGGCATCCAATTTCGGAGGATTATAAGCCAGAGCTAACGGAATTGTGGAACGGAGAGTCGGTAGACAGCCGCATTTATCCTGATTTACAGGCAATGTTTGATGATGCAAGGGCTGCCGGGCTGGAACCCTATGTGACTTCCGGCTATAGAACAAATCAAGTGCAGCAGTCGTTGATGGATGAGGAAATCGCAGATTATATAGCCCAGGGATATTCTGAAGAGGAGGCCAGACGAATTGCCGAACAGTGGGTGGCTGCTCCGGGAACGAGTGAACATCAAATTGGTCTGGCTGTGGATATCAGTATGGAAAATACAGGGACCCGGGGCGCATCGGATGTCTGGAAATGGTTGATGGATCATAGTTATAAATATGGTTTTATCCTTCGATATCCCGAAGATAAAACGGATATTACCGGAATCAGCTATGAGCCGTGGCATTACAGATACGTCGGGAAAGAAGCGGCGGAAGAAATTTACCGGCGGGGTGTCTGCCTGGAAGAGTATTTGACGAATTAAATTATTTGGAGAAAAAAGGTGTCGTCTGACAGTGAAATGTGACTGCTGACGGCACCTTTTTTGTCGATATAGCATGTTTGTCGGTGAATTTCAATTAGAAGTTTTTAATTACCAAAATGCACTTTAATATTCACTACTTCACTTTTTGTACCGACGCGCATATTTGGTCCGAAGAGGCCGACACCGGAGGTGACGATACTCTGCATGTCGCCTTTTTTCAAGTATCCGGCCGGATTTTCCCAGATTAATTTGCAGAGAAGGTTGGAAGGAAATGTCTGTCCATCATGGGTATGACCGCATAAATGCAGATCAATTCCGGCATCCGTGATTTCCTGAAGGAATTTAGGCTCATGTTCCATAACGATGACCGGTTTTCTGCTGTCAAGGCCGTTCATGATTTCCTGCGGTGTTTTTCGGATATCAACGCCTCGGCCAGGGCGTTCTTCGTCCGCACGGCCGACGAGATAGAAGGAGTCATCGATGAGCAGGGTCTGTTCGGTAATTAATCGGATGTTTGCACGTTCAAGAAAATCATCCATTCGAGAATCACTTGTTTTTTTCTGATTGGAAGGGAAAGTGAAACCGGCGAGGATTTTCTCGTCCGTGTCATGATTTCCGTAAACTGCGTAAGTTCCGTATTTGCTGTGGATTTGAGAGAGTATTCGGATTAATTCCTCCGGATTTCCCATAGCATCATAGTCGTTGTCAAATATATCCCCGGCAATGAGAACAATATCCGGATTCTGAGCATTGATTTTATCCACCATCTGACGCATCATTCTCGGTCCGACTGTGTAGCCGAGGTGCAGATCAGCTACAAGCGCAATATTCAACTCGTCCAGTTTTCCGCCGTCTTTATTAATATTTATTTCATAACTTGTGGTGCGGACATGGACAGCGCTGATTATGCCCCATATACATAAAAATGTAATAGCAGCAATGCAGATAAAGCCCGTAATAACAAAAGCTTTTCCGGATGCAAGGATTTCGGCCGGTATAATATGTGCGAAATGTAAAATCAGCCGGATAAGTTCCGCAACGCCCAGAACGATGATCATGTATAAGAGAATCCCAAGCCAATAGGTGCCGATGCAGGAAAGAATTCTCTGGAATCCTGAATGAGGAAGAATAAAGGCCAGACCAATGGAAAGGGCTAAAAATGCATAGATAATTATAAAAAACAAACGAAACCCGGTTCTGTTTGTATGCTCCGAGCAGGCGGAAAGCCATTGGAGTGCCCGACAGCATATGTAAATATTTCCCCAAAGATAAAGTGGTGATAAAAATAGTGCAATCATAGTAAGCTTCCCTTCTTTTCTCAGGTTATTAACTGTTCACAGTATACCATGTCAACTAAGCTCGAAAATACCTCGCTAAGTTTCCAGGTATGCGTTCTCAGTAAGCTCGAAAATACCTCGCTAACTGTTCACAGTATACCACAACAGGCAATGAGAGTACAAGTTGGAGACATCCTTGGTTGACAATTGATGTTCAGGACGATAAACTGTTAGAAAACGTGGAAAGTAATAAAAGGAGTTGTACATGGAAAAGTTATCGAATCCGCAGAGAACGATTGAAACCATAAAAAAATATCAGTTTAATTTTCAAAAGAAATTCGGTCAGAATTTTTTGATTGATGACCATGTGATTTATAAGATTATTCATGGGGCTCAGGTGGCAAAGGACGATTTTGTATTGGAGATTGGGCCGGGCATTGGTACGATGACCCAATATCTGGCGGAGGCGGCCCGGGAAGTGGCTGCGGTTGAGATTGACCGGAAATTGATACCGATTTTGAATGAAACTTTATCAGAGTATGATAATGTGACGATCATTAATGAAGATATATTGAAGGTGGATATCCGGGCATTGGCTCTGGAAAAGAATGATGGAAAGCCGATTAAAGTTGTGGCTAATCTGCCTTATTACATTACTACGCCGATTATCATGGGGCTTTTTGAGAGTCATGTGCCGATTGATAATATTACGGTGATGGTCCAGAAGGAAGTGGCCGACCGGATGAAGGTCGGACCGGGAAGCAAGGATTACGGTGCGCTTTCACTGGCGGTTCAGTACTATGCCAAACCTTATCTGGTGGCAAATGTGCCTGCCAACTGTTTTATACCGAGGCCAAATGTGGATTCGGCGGTGATTCGGCTGACCCGGCATGAAACACCGGTTGTTTCTGTGGACAATGAAGCGCTCTTATTTAATATTATCCGGGCTTCTTTTAATCAGCGAAGAAAGACATTGCAGAATGGATTGAAGAACTCGAATTTAATTTCCGCATCTAAAGAAGATATTGTGGATGCCATTCGGGAATCTGGTCTGCCGGAGACTATTCGCGGCGAGGCCTTGACTTTAGAACAATTTGCGGACCTGGCAAATGTGCTGAATAAAAAAATAAACGATTGATATTAGAAATAATCCTCCGGACTCCTGCATAGGATAGTCAAAAAGGAGGATTTTTCTATGTCGGATTATAGTCGTTTTGTTTCCTATATGTATCTTTATGAAAATGGCCTGAAGACCATGAATGCCGGCTTTGTCAAAGTGGAGAGCCGGAATGGCCAGTGCCGGATAGGGTTATCATTGAAAAATGTCTATACCGGTCTTGAACGCTGCCAGGTATATATGTTTATCCGTTTCGGGCAGGATTTGCGGGGCGTTTACATTGGGGATGTACGAATAAAAAATCACGGCAGTGACTGGAATTTCAGGACAGATACGATGAATATTGCCGGTTCCGGTTATCGGCTGGATCAAATGTCCGGCATGATTATCCGGGGTGAAGGAGACAAATTTTATGGTACCCGATGGGACCATGGAGATTTGGATATTCATCGGTTTGTAACTCAATGGGATGATGGCGAACCCGTGATGGCAAAAGCGGAACCGGAGCCTGAAATGATCATGGCGGAAGAATCAATCACAACGGCGGAGCCAGTGATGACAGAGGACCCGGTTACAACAGAGGAAATGACAGTGGCGGCAGAGCCATTCATAGCGGCAGAGTCTGCGGAGGAAACTGCCGAGGCAGAGAAAATTGAGAAAGATGATGGAAGGCTTGTGACCATGGAAACGGATGAGCGGCGGCAGAATTTTGGAAAAATTCTGGAACAGTGTCCTGGAATGTATCCATTTGAAGATGACTCGGTGGAAGCCTGCGTACGGCTGGAACCTCAGGATATTGGAAGGATGCCGATTGACTGCTGGTCTTATGGAAGCAACAGCTTTTTGCTGCACGGTTATTACAGCTACCGTCATTTGATTTTAGCACGGGTGAAATCTCAGGAAGAACGGCAGGGAACTTATATTTTGGGGGTGCCGGGGACACAGCATTCCAGAGAAGCTTTTATGGCAAATATGTTCGGATTTCGGGAATTTAAGCCGATTCGGGAAGGAAATGAGGGTGTAAGTGACTTTGGTTACTGGTATACATTTCTTGCCTGATATTATGCCGCAGCGGGTGCGGCATGAAAATGTCACGAAATATTAAGTTTTGTTACGGCGGATATCATGATATACTAAAGAAAAATGAATATATGAAGGAGGATTTTTTATGCAGTATAAAGTATTCGGAAACCCGTTTCCGGCCGTATCTGTCCGAATGAATCGGGGAGAAAGTATTTACACCCAGTCGGGCGGCATGAGCTGGATGACAGATGGTATTTCTATGGAGACAAATACCCATGGCGGCCTGATGAAAGGGCTTGGCCGAATGTTTTCGGGAGATTCATTGTTTATGGCGACTTACACAGCAGAGCAGGATGGACAGGAAATTACAATGGCATCCTCCATGCCTGGAGAAATCCATACGTTGGAGATTTCACCCGGAAATACATATATTGCACAAAAAGGGGCATTTCTCTGTGCTCAGCATAGCGTTGAACTGGATGCGGTGTTGACAAAAAAAATTTCCAGCGGTATGTTTGGCGGAGAAGGCTTTATCCTTCAGCGTCTTTCAGGAAATGGCCTGGCTTTCCTTGAATTGGACGGCACCGTGTGTGAATATGAACTGGCCCCGGGACAGAGAATGAAAATAGATTCGGGAAACGTGGCTTATTTTGAGGAAAGGGTAAAGTATTCTATTGAAATGGTCAAAGGATTTTCAAATATTTTCTTCGGCGGAGAGGGACTTTTCCTCACGGTTCTTGAAGGTCCTGGAAAAGTGTGGCTCCAGACGATGACTGCTTCGGAGCTGGCAAACAAAATTATTCCATATATACCGACATCAGGTAAATAATAGTTTTGACAAATAGAAAGGGAAACCATTCGACATTTATCTCAAATGGTTTCCCTTTGTTTTTTAGAATTTATAAGGCGATGTAGAGATGATCAGCATCTTTGCATCCTCATCAAAGCTGTTTATCCAACGGTGGCCGATATAGTTTGGATAATACAGGGTGTCATATTTATCCAATATGTAGGACCGATGATTTTCAAGTTCAAAATAAATCTGTCCTTCCAGTATAAAAACAAGTTCTTCGCCGCCGTGATGGGCAAAGGTGCCGGAATCGGAATGGGCAGGAATATCAATGATCGCACCCCACATTTCATTGCGGCCCTGGGTGATCAACGATTCGATCAGGGCTTTTCCATTGCTGATATTTCGGATAAATGTCTGCTGTTCGTTGTGACGAACAAGGTGGACATTGTGTATCTCGTCATCCAGAAAAAGTGAAAATACAGGCAGATCGAGAGCGTTGCAGAGTGCCTGCAGTGTGAGAAGGTTCGGAGAAGTTTTTCCCGTCTCAATCTGGCTGATGGTGCTTGCTGCAATCTCGGAGCGTGCGGACAGATCACGGATGGACAGGTTCTTTTCAGAACGCCGGTTTTTCAGTATAGTGCCTATTTTATTTAAATCAATATCAGACATGGGGCTCCTCCTTTTCTGATTTGCTATTATATAGAAAAAACAGAAATTCGTCAAATACAAATTTCAACTTTATTCAACATGACGGTGATTGACAAAGTGAACAGGATTCGTTATAATGAACGCAGTTTAGCAGAGGAGATGGTAAATTTCTATGAAAACATTGTTGAAAAATGCACTTGTTGTTACTATGAATGCCGACGAAGAGGTATACTCCGAGGGCAGTGTTCTTGTGGAAGATGACAAAATCAGCAAAATCGGACATTTTGAATTAAAAGAAGACGTAGATGAGGTTGTTGACTGTAAAGGCAAGATTATTATGCCGGGCCTTATAAATACCCATGTACATACATCACAGCAGCTTGGACGAGGTTTGGGGGATGACGTAAATCTGCTGACATGGCTTCATGATCGTATTTGGCCTTACGAAAGTAACATGACAGAAGAAGATTCCTATGTATCCACTTTGGCCTGCTGTCTGGAACAGATTAAATGTGGTTGTACCGCATTTGCCGAGCCGGGCGGACAGTATGTATCCGGCATGGCCCGCGGCGTTGCGGAAGCCGGCGTTCGTGCCAAACTTGCAAAGTCTGTTATGGACTGTGGTGAAGGACTTCCGAAAGTATGGCAGAGAACGACTCAGGAAGAACTGGATAAACAGGAAGAAGATTTAAAGAAATTCCATAATACCCACGATGGCCGTGTCCAGGTATGGTTTGGTTTACGTACAATTTTCAACTGTACCGACGATTTGATCGTCCGTTCCAAGGAATTGGCAGATAAATATAATGTCGGCGTCCATATGCATGTGGCTGAGGTTAAGGATGAAGTGGAATATATGCAGGCCACAAGAGGTGAGTGGACGGTTACCCATCTGAATAAGCTGGGCGTTTTGGATAAAAACTTCCTCGCTGTACACACCGTGTGGCTGACGAATGAAGAGGTTGAGATGTTCCGTGACCATGAGGTAAAGGTTTCCCATAATCCGGCTGCAGCGATGCGTGTGCTTGGTTTTGCAAAGGTTCCTCGAATGCTTCGCGAAGGTATTTGCGTAACGATCGGTACTGACGGCGCGCCTTCAAATAACCGTATGGATATGGTCGATGAAATGTATCTGACATCCCTGATTCATAAAGGATGGCGTCTGGAACCGGATGTTGTAAAGGCTCAGGAAATTCTGCGTATGGCAACCATTAACGGCGCCAAGGCTTTGATGGATGAAGACCTCTATGGTTCCCTTGAAGTTGGAAAGAAAGCTGACCTGATCGTTATCAATCCGGATTCGGCGGGTATGCTGCCGCTGCATGATCCGGTGGCGAACCTCGTATCTTCCATGCATTCATCCAATGTGGAAAGTACAATGTGTGATGGTAAATGGTTGATGAAAGACCGTATCGTTCTTTCTTTAAATGAGGAAGAAGTGCTTGCAGCAGCCAAAGAGCATGCGGCAGCAATTCGTTCCCGTGCTGGTATTGAACTTCCGGACCGTTTTCCGGTAGTTTATCCGATGTCTTCTAAATAGTCATTTATATTTATTTAATATAAAATGAAGTAATCACTAAAAGGGTAAAGGAGATTGAAACAATGAAAAAACTTGTGGCAATGGCATTGAGCCTGACACTGGCTGTGTCCATGCTGACAGCATGCGGCGGTGGCACAAAGGAAACAAAAGCAGAGACAAGTGCAGAAACAACTGCAGAGACAAGCGGTGAAACAAAGGCCGCAGCAGATGGCGAGAGCCTGAAAGTTGCTCTGTGTGTAACTGGTGCAGTAAATGATATGGGATTCTGCCAGTCCGCATATGAAGGTCTTGTGTTACTTGAAGAGAAATATGGCGCTGAAATCGCTTATACGGAAAATCTTCAGGCAGCAGATATGGCTGCAGCATTTACAGATTATGCAGCAAGCGGTTATGATATCGTTATCGGACATGGTTTCCAGTTCGGTGATCCGGCACTCGAAGTTGGTGCTCAGTATCCAGATACAACATTTATCTGTACAGAAGCAGCAGCAGCCGCTGATAATGTAGCTTCTTATGTTATGAGCTGCGAACAGGGCGGATATATCGAAGGTATGCTTGCAGCAAGCATGACAGAATCTAATAAAATTGGTTTCATCGGACCAATCGAAGGCGCATCTCTTATCAAAATCATGAATGGTTTTGAAGACGGTGCAAAATCCATTAATCCGGACATTGAAGTTCAGACAGCATGGACAGGAAGCTTCACAGATACAGCTTTAGCAAAAGAAGCAGCTCAGGCTATGATCGACAGCGGTGTTGACTTTATCGCTCATGATGCAAACGAATGCGGTAACGGCGCTATTGCAGCCGCTCAGGAAGCTGGCATTTATGCAACAGGTGATTCCTATGATCAGCATGAACTTGCTCCGGAAACTGTACTCACATCTTCCATGTACAATGTACCATTAGTTATCGAATCTGCTTATCTGGACGTTGTTAACGGCACATTTAAAGGTGAAGTTAAATACTTAGGTATGGCAGAAGGCGTTGTTGAAATGGCTCCATACTATGATATGGAAAGTGTTATTCCTGAAGATGTTCGTACCATGATCGATGAAAAAATTGAAGCGATCAAATCCGGCGAATTTGTAGTACCGTTGGATGAAAACATCAGAAACTAATTTGAAAAAAATATAAAACCAGATAAAAAAGGGACGTACTGGCCTTGGCCGGGACGTCCCATGTCTGGTTAATCGAAGACGTTGAAGGAGAAGGATTATGGCAATCTTAGAGATGAAGCATATCAGCAAGGCTTTTTCCGGTGTGTATGCCAATGAAGATATTGATTTATCTGTGGAAAAAGGCGAGATTCATGCCCTGCTCGGTGAAAATGGAGCTGGAAAGACAACGCTGATGAACATTTTATTTGGTATCTATACAGCGGATACCGGAGAAATTTACTGGAAAGATAAAAAAGTTTTATTTGATTCTCCAAGAGAAGCAATTGATCAGGGAATAGGTATGGTGCATCAGCATTTTTCACTTGTTCAGAAAATGACGGTGTTGGAGAACATTATTCTTGGATTGAAACAGGATGGCCTTTTCCTCTCAAAAATGGATGCCAGAAAGAGTATCGTGGAACTGGCGGAAAAATATGGACTTCGTGTAAGACCGGATGCAAGAATTCGGGATTTATCCGTAGGTGAGCAGCAAAGAGTGGAAATTTTGAAGGCTCTGTACCGGAATGTGGATCTGCTTATTCTGGACGAGCCGACAGGTGTTTTGACACCAAAAGAAACACAGGACTTTTTCGAGGTCCTTAGAAAATTAAAAAATGAAGGTTACGCCGTCATTATTATTACACATCGTATGAGCGAGATCATGGCGATCAGTGACAGAGTAACCATTTTGCGTGATGGAAAGAAAGTTAAAGAACTGGTGACTTCCGAGACCAATCCGAAGGAATTATCCATGTACATGATTGGACGGGAGCTGCACGGGGATTTTGAAATACAGGAACAGGCAGATAATGGTGTGGCTTTAGAGCTTAAAAATGTCAATATTATGAAGGGCGAAAAAGCCATATTGGACAATATTAATCTGATTGTGAATAAGGGTGAGATTCTGGGAATCGCCGGAGTTGACGGCAATGGACAGACAGAGCTGGCCGAAGTTATCGCTGGTATCCGGAAAAACACCTCCGGTGAAATCTGCTTTATGAATGAAAGTATCCAGAAAGCAACCGTGAAGCAGCGTTTTGAAAAAGGAATATCCTATATATCCGATGACCGCCATGCGGACGGCCTGGTCATTGATATGACCTTGAAAGAAAATATGCTGCTGAAAAATTATGATAAAGAACCTTTCTCAAAGAAAGGGATTTTTAATAAAAAACCGATTGAAGAGCAGGCGCAAAATGCGATTCAAAAATTCCAGATAAAAACAACGGGAACGACGGGAATGGAATCAGTGGTTAAGCTTTTATCCGGCGGTAATCAGCAGAAGATCATTATTGCCAGAGAAGTCACAGAGGACGCCAGACTGGTCATTGCGAACCAGCCGACACGAGGACTGGACATCGGTGCTACTGAGTTCGTGCGTCAGACATTGATGGATGTTCGGAATTCAGACCGGAGCGTTTTGCTTATTTCAGCGGATCTGGAAGAAATATTGGCGCTGTCCGATCGAATTGCGGTCATGTTCGGCGGTAAAATCGTCGGCGTACTGAACCGGAGTGAGGCTGATGTGCAAAAGATTGGCTTGTTAATGGGCGGAATGACAAAGGAGGCCATGTGATGACAGACAAAAAACAAAAGATAGTTCAGGTAGTGGTTATTGCACTGATCACAATCATTGTAGGTACTGGCTTGATTGTCATGTCCAACGCGGATCCGATGGATGCCTATACGAATTTCTTTCGGGGGATCTTTGGTAATTTAAATGGTTTTTGTGAGGTGTTTGTTAAAGCAACACCGCTTATTTTTACGGGATTGGGATGCGCTGTAGCGTTCCGTACCGGATTTTTCAACATCGGAGCGGAGGGGCAGTTTTATATGGGAGCGCTCGCGTCGGCCATGGTGGCCCTTGGTCTGCCGGGGGTTCCGGGAATCGTGCGGATTATTCTGGCCCTTGTCATCGGTTTCCTGGCCGGAGGTATCTGGGCGCTTATCGCCGCTGTATTTAAAGCAAAATTCGGAATTTCGGAAATTATTGTAACGATTATGTTAAACTACATAGCTATTAACCTGATCGGACTTGCTGTTCGAACATTTTTAATGGATCCGGCGGGAAGTGTTCCCCAGTCGGCGAAAATCGAAGAATCCGTATTGCTGGCACAGCTTTTGCCGCCGACACGGCTTCATGTGGGATTTATTATTGCATTGGCGGCAGTAGCAGTCGTATGGTATCTGTTGGAGAAAACGACTCTTGGTTATGAGATTAAGGTCGTTGGATTTAATAAACGGGCGGCGGCCTGCAATGGTATTTCCGTTATGAAAAATATTGTTATTTCAGCATTTTTAAGCGGTGGGCTGGCCGGACTGGCCGGAGTGGTCGAGGTACTTGCCATTCAGAAGAAGCTTTTGGAGGGTATTTCTTCGAACTGCGGATATACGGCAGTGCTGATCGCACTGATGGCCGGAAATCATCCGGCGGGAGTTGTTGTGGCTTCGATAGCTATGGCAGCCATGCAGGTCGGAGCGAATACTATGCAGCGTCAGCTTGGCGTTCCTTCAGCCATCGTGGATATACTTGTCGGTCTTGTTGTGCTTCTTATTTTGGCTAAGGGACTGATGAACAGAAAAAAAGCAAAGAAAGCAGCATAGAAAGGAGAGAAAAAAGATGTTGGAACAGATTTTGACTATTGGATTTTTTACAGCCTTTTTCTCTGCTATGGTGCGTATGGCTGTGCCTTTGATCTATGCCGGATTGGGTGAAATGTTTGCAGAGAAGGCAGGAATCTTAAATATCGGCATGGAAGGTGTTATGCTGAGCGGAGCTTTTTGCTCCTTTGCCGGTGCAATGTTTTCCGGCAGCCTTATGATCGGGCTTTTGTGCGGTATCCTGGGTGGTATTGTTGTCAGCATGATTCATGCGGTACTGTCTATTAAACTGGCACAGAACCAGTCGGTCAGCGGTATTGCTATTAATATGTTTGTCCTTGGTGTGACGAGTTTCTTTTCACGAATCTTAAAAGAAGGAAAAAGTTATCAGCAGTTGACCACATTCTCAACCATAAAGATTCCGGGGCTGAGCAGTATTCCTTTAATTGGTGATGCTCTGTTCAATCAGGATATTTTTACATATTTTCTGTATATATTGATCGTCGTCATGACTGTCTTTTATGCAAAAACGGCCAAGGGGCTGGCTTTTCAGGCGGTGGGCGAGCATCCCCGGGCAGCAGATGCGGCGGGAATCCCGGTACACAAATATCAGTATATAGCCATGTTGGTTAATGGAATCTTAGGAGGTATCGGCGGTGCCTATCTGGTCCTTGTTCAGTTGGGCGTGTTTACAGAAAATATGATTTCCGGCCGTGGTTATATCGCACTGGCGGCGGTCATTCTTGGAAGGTATACGCCGGTGGGAACCTTTGGGGCGGCTCTTATTTTCGGAGGTGCCAATGCACTTCAGATTCGATTGCAGGCCGTCGGTGTGCCGCTGCCGGCCCAGGCGCTGGCAATGCTGCCGTACATCATTACATTGATCGCACTGCTCGGTTCCATCGGGCGGAGCAATGAACCGGAATCCTTAAGTAAACCTTATATCCGGGGAAGTCGTTAAAAACTTTATCATGATAAAACAACGAAGAGTATATTTCAATGAAAAATGTACTCTTCGTTTTCGTTTTGGGCAATACTAGGAAAAAAGGAGGAAAAATTATGGGAGAAAAATTTCAGGGGAAGGAAAAACTGTTGGATTTAATTTTTGAAGTCAGCGGTATTTTTATTATGTCGATCGGTATTCATTGCTTTTTGGTGCCGGCAAATATTGCACCGGGCGGTGTTTCGGGTGTGGCTATTTTGATTCAGTATTTATGGGGATTACCGATTGGTCTGATGTCCTTTGTTATTAATGTGCCTATTTTTATATTGAGCTGGCAGTACCTGGGAAAGAAATACACGATGCAGAGCTTCAGTGCCGTGTTGTTAAGTACAGTGATTTTGGATTATGTAGTGACTCCCTGGACGCCGATGTATACAGGAGAACGATTTTTAGGTTCCCTGTTTGGCGGAATTTTTGTGGGTGCCGGTTTAGGACTGGTATTTTTGCGGGGCTTTTCCACCGGAGGCACGGATGCGATTTCCTTTTTACTGCAGCGTAAATTTCCGCATATGCCGATTGGGAGGACATTGATGCTGATTGATGGATTGATACTTGCTATTTCTGTTTTTGTATTTCATAATATAGAAGCGGGACTTTTTGGCGTAGTCGCCCTGTTCGCCCAGACGAAGGTCATCGACAGTATTGTCTATGGCAGCGAGCATGGTCAAATGTTTCTCATCGTTTCGGATAAAAACATGGAAATTAAAGATAAAATTCTTGTCGATGTAGACCGGGGAGCTACGATTTTAAAAGCGGTCGGAGCTTACACGATGGAGGAAAAAGAGGTACTCTTATGTGCAGTCCGCAAGTCCCAGTTTGGACAGATTAAGCGGATTGTCCGGGAAGTGGACCCGAATGCTTTCTTCATTGTCAGCGAAGTGAGTCAGATTCTTGGAGAGGGGTTTAAGTCTGTATCCAATGATATGTAATAAGGAAGGAATGGAATATGAAAACATTAGTTATTGCAGAAAAACCTTCGGTGGGCAGGGACATTGCCCGGGTTTTAAAGTGCAGTAAAAATAATCAGGGAGCTTTAGAAGGGGATAAGTATGTGGTTACCTGGGCTTTGGGGCATCTTGTGACCCTGGCCGACCCGGAGGCCTATGATTCGAAATATAAAACGTGGGAGATGAAGGACTTGCCGATGCTCCCGGAAAAATTTCAATTGGTAGTGATCAAGCAGACAGGGAAACAGTATCAGACAGTAAAAAATCATTTATACCGAAAAGATATTTCCGATGTGGTTATTGCGACGGATGCGGGTCGGGAAGGTGAATTGGTGGCCCGCTGGATTCTGGCGAAGGCAGGAAGTCATAAACCGGTAAAACGGCTTTGGATTTCATCGGTAACGGATAAAGCAATTCGTGAAGGGTTCACCCATTTAAAAGATGGCAGGGCTTATCTAAATCTCTATGCGGCAGCAGAGGCCAGGGCGGAAGCAGACTGGCTTGTGGGAATTAACGGAACCCGGGCATTGACCTGTAAATATAATGCTCAGTTATCCTGCGGCCGTGTTCAGACTCCGACCCTATCGATGATTGCCCAGCGCGAAAAGGAAATCCGTGAGTTTAAGCCGGAGAAATATTACGGTTTGACACTGGCCTGCGGCGGTGTTACATGGACATGGCAGGATGGTAAGTCGGGGAGCAGCCGGACATTCAATGCCGAACGAATCGAAAAGATAAAAAGTCAGATTCAGAACGAGAAATTGACCGTCAAAGAAGTGCATCGGACCACGAAAAAGACCTATTCGCCGGGCCTTTATGATCTGACTGAATTACAGCGGGATGCCAATAAGCGTTTTGGATTTTCGGCAAAGGAAACACTGAATATTATGCAGAGACTCTATGAAAATCATAAGGTATTGACCTATCCGCGGACCGATTCCCGATACATAGGAAAGGATGTGGCGGAGACGCTGAAAGAGCGGCTGAAAGCCTGCAGTGTGGGTCCTTACCGGAAGGTGGCCGGAAAGCTGATCAATCAGCCGATTAAAATAAACAAGAGCTTTGTGGATGACAGCAAGGTGTCAGATCATCACGCTATTATTCCAACAGAGCAGTTTGTTCAGTTGGAGCATATGAGCAGTGACGAGCGGAAAATATATGATCTGGTTGTCCGGCGGTTTGCGGCAGTTTTATATCCGCCGTGTGAATATGAACAGACCACATTGAAGGGCATCTGCGGTGGTGAGACATTTTCGGCAAAAGGAAAAATCATGAAGCAGCCTGGATGGCAGGCAGCTTATGAGGACTTTCAGGAGGAAGAGTCGGAAGAGGATATTCGGGAGCAATTGCTTCCGGAGATGAAGGAAGGAACTTCCGGACTTGTTACCCTTGTTAAAGTCAATGAAGGGCAGACGAAACCGCCGGCCTATTATAATGAAGCAACGTTGTTGACAGCCATGGAAAAGGGCGGGCTCGGAACAGTGGCGACCCGGGCAGATATTATTGACAAATTATTTAATACATTTTTAATGGAGAAAAAAGATAAGGATATTCATGTAACGGCTAAAGGACGTCAGCTCCTGGAACTGGTACCGGAGGATCTGAAGAAACCGGCGCTGACAGCAGACTGGGAAAAGAAGCTGATGGCTATTTCAGAGGGGCGTCTTAAAAAGGATGTGTTTATTCGGGATATCCGGGGATATACGGAAGAGATTGTTTCTGAAATCCGGACCGGAGATGGAAAATTCCGGCATGAAAATCTGACAAATACAAAGTGTCCTCAGTGCGGCAAGCGAATGTTGTCGGTCAAGGGCAAAAACAGCCGGATGCTTGTATGCCAGGACAGAGAGTGCGGTTATCGGGAGACGGTGGCGCGGACAACCAATGCCCGCTGCCCGAAATGTCATAAGCGGATGGAAATGTACGGCAAGGGGGATGCACAGACCTTTGTCTGCGTTTGCGGTTATAAAGAAAAACTGTCTGTTTTCCAGGAACGGCGGAAAAAGGAAGGCGCCGGCGTGAGCAAGCGGGATGTACAAAAGTATCTGAATAAACAGAAGAAAGAGGCACAACAGCCGCTGAATAATGCTTTTGCCGAGGCCTTTGCCAAATTGAATCTGAAAGAATAGTTTTTGCACAGACTCATCAGGTCATAACAAAAATAACTCAAGCAGAAAAACAACAAGACAAGAAGAGACAGCCACCTGGAGCAGGCTCTTTCCTCTCCAGGCCAGGCCTGCTCCGGTAAGCAGAGCGGCCCAGGCGGACCAGATGCTGCCTGTTTCGGATAAAATGGCGGGAAAAGTCATGACTGCCAATGTCACGTAAGGTACGTAATAAAGGAATGAGCGGATCGTTGTATTTTTGATTTCTTTGCGTATGAGGGTTAAAGGCAGCATGCGAATCAAATAGGTCACTGCGGCCATGACAAAGATATAAAGATATATATTAAACTTCATGGATAATCTCCTTTTTCAGCGTGGCTTTTTCGTATGCCGGGGACGGTTCTTTATTTGGTGCGGTTTTTTCCTCGGATTTCACCGGGAATAATACGGCGGCACCTCCGGCAATGAGGATGGTGAGACATATGGTCCGGGTACCGGCAGAAAGCGCAGATATGATCGGGAGTTTCGTGAACATAAAGCTTCCTGCCATTGAGATTAAAATAACTCCGGCTAATATTTTATTTTCTTTGGCCGGAGGAACAATGACGGCCAGGAACATTCCGTAAAGGCCGACACTGAGGGCACGAACAACATTCAGCGGAAGCAGATTGCCCATTAAAACGCCTAAATAGGTGCCGGCGGCCCAGCACGGAGCTGCGATTGCAATGATGCCGTAGGTGTAAAATGGATTCAATTTTCCGGGAACAGCCATGGAGACTCCGAAAATTTCGTCTGCAATGTCGACGGCGATAAGCAGTCGATGATGCAGGGGCGTTTCCGGCGAAAGTTTTTGACTGAGGGCGCAGGACATTAAAAGGTAGCGGGCGTTGGCTATGAATACCATTAAGGCCACTTCAAGATATCCTGCACCAGCTGCAATCAGTGTAAACCCGGCAAATTCACCGGCGGATGCATTGTTGGTCAGACTGGTAAGCATGGCTTGGAAGGGTGTAAATCCAGCATTTTTTGCGGCAATTCCGAGTGTAAAGGATACAGCCAGGTAACCTAAGGCAATGGGAAGTCCATCCCGAAGTCCTCTGGAAAACCATGTTCTATTTTCATTTCTCATAAAAATTCCTCCTTTTGAACCATATTGTATCTCCGGTATTGAAATTAGTCTAACGAATTATTATAATTAAACTATTAGTTCAACTTATGGAAAGGTGAATCCGATGAATCGATATGAAGTCTTTATTAAAGTGGTAGAATGCGGAAGTTTCACAAAGGCGGCAGAAGTGCTGGATTATACCCAGTCAGCAGTCAGTCAGATGGTACATACGCTGGAGGAAGAATTATCCACGACGCTTTTGCTTCGCTCTAAAAATGGTGTAATATTGACGGCAGATGGCGAAGCCTATTATCCTTATATATGTTCGATCAACAACGCCCATCGTGAGTTGGAAGAAAAGTATAGAGAAATGCAGGGACTTGGCGGCGGAAAGATACGAATCGGTTCCTTCACCAGCGTGAGCAGGAATTGGCTGCCGGGATTGATGAAAGTTTTTAAAGAAAAATATCCGGATGTGCGGTTTGAATTATTTCAAGGGGAATATACAAACATTGGGCAATGGATTAAAGAGGGAAGGGTGGATTTTGGATTTGTAGTTCCGGATGCGGTAAGCGGACTGCAGGTTTTGCCGCTCTATACGGATGAAATGGTCGCTGTGTTGCCGAAAAATCATCCACTGTCTTCAAAAAAGACGGTGGCTTTGGCGGATTTAGCGGATTGTCCGAATATTTTGCTGGATGAAGGCGAACTTAGTGTTCCCTTGAACGCCTATGAAAAAAATCATCTGGAGCCGAATATCCAGTATCGGGTGTATGATGATTATTCAATTATTACCATGGTGGAACAGGAACTGGGAGTTTCTATTTTATATAAGGCTGTTGTACAGAATCTGGAGCGTTCCTGCGCAGTTCGGCCGATTGAGCCGATTGTGGAACGGACTGTGGCAATCGCATGTAAAAACAGGAAAACTTTGCCGGTGGCCAGCCGGTATTTTATGGATTTTATTCAGGAATATTTTCAAAAAGATTAGGGGCTGCTCTTGATTTTCAAGGCAGCCCCATGGTTTTGTTCATCTGCTCTGTTATTTGATAAGGAAGTAGTCGTTGGCCGTACCAAGTGGTTTGCCGGCCGCTGTGAGGACAACAAACTTGTCCCATTCCGACACCATATCTTTCATTTCGCCGGCATCCGGATTTGTCACCTGCCAGCAGATGATAAGTGGTTCGTCAGCAACGTCGATGGCCTTGCTCCAGATCATGATCAAATCTTTATCTGAGTCATCAAGACACATATCGCCCTGAAGTTTTAATGCGATTTTTTGAACGTCCATATTTTTCGCCTCGGATTTCTTGATTTTATTCAATGATAACAGATAGACTTTCCTGAATCAATATGGAAATGTGATTTTTTTGCAGTCAATGCCCAAGATTGACAAAAATTTGACTCGATTTGAAGAAAATGTATTCAAATTGATTAAAAAAACAAACAAAATACATGGCGTAGCGTTGACTAACTGTATTTTTTTTAATATACTTAATACGTAAAACGACGCAATAAATTCGTCAGAAAGGGGCGTAACAATGAATAAAATCACGGATGAATTGTATGAAAGATTCAAAAAGAATCTTGAAAGCGTGAATGGAACATGTGTGCGCACTTCCAAGGAGAATCTTGGAAAGGCAGTTGCCGGAATTTTTAAAGAAGCCGGCATCCCTGATACATGTATCGTTGAAACTCCGCTCATGGAAGAGGGAGGAGTTATCAACGCTCTTGAAGAAGCAGGGATTAAAGTGTACACAGACCACATTCGTCTCAATGCAGAGACAGTAAAAGGCGGTGTTTCCGAGAGCCAGTATGGTATTGCAGATCTCGGCACCATGGTTCAGGCAAGGGACGTTATCGATGAAAGAATCGTATCAACGATGTCAGAGTATTATATTGGTATTTTAAGAGGTTCTACAATTGTACCAGAATACGATGATATGTTTGACATTCTTGCAGAACTTCCGGAGATGCCTAATTTTGTCGGCTTTGTCACCGGCCCGAGCCGTACAGCCGATATCGAGTGTGTCAGCACCGTTGGTGTGCATGGACCGCTCCAGATGTCCGTAGTTGTTGTAGATGATGAATGATCAGGTAAGGAGGGAATACAATGTCAAGTGAAGCATTAAAACAAGAAATTCGGGCTGCATTGGACAACACCACTCTTGCCAGAACACTGGGTACATTCTGTAAGACATATCCGGCTAAAAGAGAAAAAGCTTATGAAGGTGTTGATTTCGAAGCTACACGAAATAAGATCAGCGAAGTAAAACGTTATGCTGCGGATCATGTGGATGAGATGATCGCAGAGTTTACTAAGAATTGTGAAGCAAGAGGTGGACATGTTATCGTTGCCAAGAGTAAAGACGAGGCAATGGAAAAAATCCGCGCTCTTGTAAAAGAAAAAAATGTTAAAACGATCGTAAAATCGAAATCCATGGCTTCTGAGGAGCTTCATTTCAATAAAGTTCTTACAGAAGATGGTGTTTTGGTTCAGGAAACAGACCTTGGCGAGTTTATTATAGCTCTTGAAGGAAATACTCCGGTACATATGGTTATGCCGGCACTTCATCTGAATAAAGAAGAAGTTGCTGATCTGTTTACTGACTATACAAAAGTTAAAAATGCACCGATTATTGCAGAAGAAGTTAAAACAGCCCGTAAGGTTATGAGAGAGAAATTCTGCACAGCAGATATGGGTGTTTCCGGCGCTAACGTAGCAGTTGCCGAGACAGGTACAGTATTTACCATGTCTAATGAAGGTAACGGTCGTATGGTTGGTGCTCTTCCGAAAATCCATCTTTATATTTTCGGTATTGAGAAATTTGTAAAATCCATATCGGATGCCCGCTGGATTTTCAAAGCTCTTCCACGTAATGGTACAGGACAGAGAATTGCATCTTATGTTTCCATGTACACAGGTGCTACAGAGGTTGTTACAGATAAAGAGAATGATACGAAACAAAAGAAAGAGTTCTATGCAGTTATTCTTGATGAGCCAGGCCGTCGTTCAATCCTTGAAGAGCCTGAGTTCAGACAGGTATTTGAATGTATCCGTTGTGGAGCCTGCCTTGATGTCTGTCCAGCTTTCGCATTAGTCGGCGGACATGTATATGGTTCCAAGGTATATACCGGCGGTATCGGTATCATGCTTACCCATTTCCTTATTGATGAAGGCCGTGCAAGTGAGATTCAGAGTCTCTGTCTCCAGTGCGGAAGATGTAAGGAAGTCTGCGGCGGCGGCCTTAAGATTACCGATATGATTCGCAAGATTCGTGAGAAGAATGCAAAAGAACATCCAAATGCAATTCATAAATTCGCACTGGATGCAGTCAGCGACCGTAAGCTGTTCCATTCTATGCTTCGTATCGCATCTGTTGCACAGGCACCATTCACAAAGGGCCAGCCGATGATCCGTCATCTGCCGATGTTCCTTTCCGGCCTGACAGAAGGAAGAAGCTTCCCGAATATTGCACAGGTTCCGCTGCGTGACATCTTCCCGACGATTGAACAGGATGTTCCAAATCCAAAGGGCAAGATTGCATTGTTTGCAGGCTGTCTGCTTGATTTCGTATATACAGACCTTGCACGTGACGTTGTTGTTGACCTGAACTCTATTGGTTATCTTGTAGAGATGCCTTTGGGACAGGCTTGCTGCGGATGTCCGGCATCGACTATGGGTGATGTTGATAATGCCAGAAAAGAAGCAGAAATCAATATCGAAGGTATGGAAGCAGAGAAATATGATTATATTGTATCCGCATGTCCATCCTGTACACATCAGCTCCGTGATTATCCAACCTTCTTTGAGGAAGGCACAGAGATGCATAAGAGAGCAACTGAACTTGCAGACAAGACATTTGACTTCTGTAAACTGTTCTACGACCTGGGCGGATGCGAAGAATCCGGCGACGGAAAAGCTGTTAAAGTTACTTATCACGATAGCTGCCACCTGTGCAGAAGCCTTCGTGTAACACAGGAACAGCGTGAACTTCTCAAGAACACCAAGGGTGTTGAATTTGTTGAGATGGAAGAACATGACAACTGCTGTGGTTTCGGCGGTACATACAGTGTTCTTTATCCGGATATTGCAACACCGATCCTTGAAAAGAAGATTGCTAACATTCAGGCTACAGGCGCAGATGTTGTTGCAGTTGACTGTCCAGGATGTATGATGCAGATTCGCGGTGGTTTGGATGCCCGCGGACTGGATATCAAGGTTAAACATACAGCAGAAATTATTGCTGAAAAGAGAGGCCTTGTTTAAGACTTAAATCGACATTAATGTAAAAATAGACTAAAGATGAACTGGAGATAAAATAATGACAGAACGGAATAATGCCTGTGCGATGATGGAAGAGTCAGCGATGGAACGGGTAAATTACTATATACACAAAATCGCTGAGAACTCATTTGCCGGCACCAGAACAGGCGCCGTGCTGGATGATGTGCTCGGTTCATCCGGTAAAATGATTCGCCCCAGACTTTTGCTGCTGTGCAGTGCCTTCGGACCCTATCCTTCGGAGCGGGCCGAAAGGCTCTGCATGCTGGCAGCGATGGTGGAACTCACTCATATGGCGTCGTTGATTCATGATGATATCATCGATGAGGCACCATTTAGACGCGGAAAGCCTTCGATTCAAGGCAAATACGGGAAGGATGCGGCAGTATATGCCGGGGATTTCCTGATTGAGCGGGTTCATTACTGGCAGGTGAAAGAGCAACTTATTGATGCAGCAATGATTCTTTCTAAGACCGTTGAAAATATGTGTATCGGAGAGATAGGACAGGCGGTATGCAGGTATGATGTTAATGTGACCGTGGATGCCTATCTGAAGAATATCAAAGGAAAGACAGCGTCCCTTTTTAGTACGGCCTGTGAGCTTGGAGCGATTGAAGCCGGATGCAGCAAAGATATTGCCGGGAAACTTAAATGTTTCGGAGAGTATCTGGGTATCATGTTCCAGTTTCGCGACGATCTTCTGGATTTTACATCCAGTGAAGTGGCTGAAGGAAAGAAGACGCATAAGGATTTTCATGATGGCATATATACACTTCCTGTTCTTATGGCGCTTGGAGTACCTGAGGGCAGGGAGGCGCTTTTACCGATCATGAGAGAGAATGCAAAGCGAAGTCTGAGTGCTGACGAGATAGAGCAGATGGAGAAATATGTGATCCGCTGCGGCGGTGTGGAGCGTACTGTGGAAGAGATTCACAGATATGCGGCATTGGCCAGAGAGATATTGGATTCACTGGAAGATATCCCGGAAGCACGGAAGATCAGAAGGATGTTGGATAAACTTGAGGCAATCTGAGCATTATAGACCACTGACACCAAGATTGGCACTGAATCTGGCAGCGCCTCATACATGGGCGGCATCGGTATTTCCCGCATTGTTTGCTGACTTTTATTGCTGGCAGCAGGGACTGGGACTTACATGGTTTAAAGGAATTATGCTTCTTGCAGCCTGTATATTTCTTCAGAGTGCGGTCAACACCTTAAATGATTATTTTGATTTTATAAAAGGAGCTGACAGTGCGGATGATCATGTGGAAGTGAGCGATGCGGTTCTGATTTATGGAAATGTCGCTCCGGGGAGTGCCCTGATTCTCGGAATCGTGTATATGGCCGCAGGAGCCGTCCTGGGTTTGGCTTCCTGTATAGGAAGCGGTGTGATTCCGGTTATTATCGGCATCATAGGCGGTGTGGTGATTCTCATCTATTCAGGTGGACCGATTCCCGTCTCCTATCTTCCGATAGGAGAGATCGTGTCAGGTTTTGTGATGGGCGGCCTTATTCCATTGGGGATTGCAGGCTGTGCTGATGGCAGATTTCACTGGCAGATTCTTTTCTATTCGCTTCCGATGGTTGCAGGAATCGCATTGATCATGATGAGCAACAATGGCAGCGATATTGAAAAGGACAGGAAGGCCGGGAGGCGTACCTTTCCGACCTGCATTGGAAGACCAAGGACGCTTGAGTTATACCGCTATCTCATAATATCATGGGTGACGCTTGTGACGGTGATGCCGGTGGCTCTGCTGGGACCGATCGGTCTGGTAGGCGTATTGCTTGTGGTGTTCCTGGGAGGGAAAGTCATCAGAAAGCAGTTGGCGTGTACACTTGAGCCGGAAGAACGTATTGCAGCGATGAAAGGGATTGCGATGACCAACATTGTACTGAACGGAGCTTATACGGCTGCTTTTGCAGCAGGATTCATTCTGGAGGTTTTACATGGCTGAGTATTCTAAAGAGCAGCGTGTTTACGGTGTATTTCAGAGTATTTCAGAAGGCTATGACAGTGCGAATAACAGAATTAGTCTGGGATTGCAGAATAGCTGGAAGAAGACGCTCACGGACAGACTGACTGCAAATACTCCGCGAGGAACCAATATACTGGATGTTTGCTGCGGAACCGGGGATATAGCGCTGAAGATGGCTGACGCAAGGCATGACCTTAAGGTGACAGGGATCGATTTTTCACCAGCCATGCTTGAGGTGGCAGAAAGTAAGCGCGGCGGACGGCAAAACGTCCGTTTCACACAGGGCAATGCCATGAAACTGCCTTATGGGGATAATTGTTTCACGGCAGCGTGTATTTCATTTGGACTCCGGAATACGGCGGACTATGAACAGGTTCTGCGTGAAATGCGAAGAGTTGTCAGACCCGGTGGTTACATATATTGTCTGGATTCATTTGTCCCTGACAGTCCGTTTATACGGCCATTTTACAATGTGTATTTCCGTCATATAATGCCGATGCTTGGCGGCGGCCGGAAGTATAGACAGGAATATATGTGGCTGTATGAATCGACACAGAAGTTTCTACATCGTGGAGAACTTGAAAAGATGTACCGTGAGATCGGATTAAAAGCGGTAGATCATAAGAACAGAATGTGCGGTGCGTGCGTTTTGGTGTGGGGACGAAAATAATATATAATTTGTAAATATTAACCTTTGGCTTTTAAACAATAAGGAGGATATAAATGAGCGAGAGAGAATTTGACGCCGACGTTATCATCGTGGGTGGCGGACTTGCCGGATGTTCTGCAGCGATTGTTCTTGCAAATGCAGGCCTCTCCGTTATCGTTATCGAACGTGGAGATTATTGCGGCGCTAAGAATATGACAGGCGGACGTCTCTATGGGCATAGCCTTGAAAAGATTATTCCGAACTTCAAAGAAGAAGCCCCGATTGAGAGAATTATCAAACATGAGAAAGTTTCTCTTATGACAGCGGATGGCTCACTGGATATCGGATATGGTTCAGCAAAATTAAGTTCAGAACCAGGAAATGCATCCTACACGGTACTTCGTGCAAAATTTGACCAGTGGCTGGCTGAAAAAGCTGAAGAAGCTGGTGCAGAAATTATCACAGGTATTCTTGTTGATAATATTATCGTTGAAGATGGCAAAGTTGTAGGTATCGAGTCTGATGGTGAAGAGATGTATGCAGAAGCTGTTATTCTTGCAGATGGTGTTAACTCATTGCTTGCACAGCAGATCGGTATGAAGAAAGAGCTTGAACCTGGACAGGTGGCTGTAGGCGCTAAAGAGACGATCAAACTCAGCGAAGAAATTATCAATGAGCGTTTCGCTCTTAAAGACGGCGAAGGTACAGCATGGCTTTCTGCTGGTGACCCTACCGTTGGCGGCTTTGGCGGCGGCTTTATCTATACCAACAAAGATACAGTATCCGTAGGTGTCGTTGCCACATTAAGTGATATTGGACATTCCGATGTATCTGTTCCTCAGATGCTTGACAGATTTAAGGAACATCCAGCCGTTGCTCCGTTTATTGAAGGCGGAGAAACGATTGAATATTCAGGACATCTTGTACCTGAAGAAGGTATCCATATGATTCCTGAACTCTACAGAGACGGTGTGCTTGTTACTGGTGATGCTGCTGGTATGTGCATCAACCTGGGCTTTACAGTAAGAGGTATGGATTTTGCAATTGAATCCGGACGTCTTGCAGCTGAGACATTGATCAAAGCCCATGCAATCGGTGATTTCAGTGCAGCAACACTTTCCGAATATGAAAATGCGCTGAAAAACAGCTTTGTTATGCAGGATATGGAAGAATGTAAAGGATTCCCGACATTGCTTACATGCAGAGGTATTTTTGAGGATCTTCCGGCCATGGCTGATGATATTGCAGCTAAGCTGTTTACAGTGGATGGTCAGCCAAATAGCGGACTTATCATGTACATTGTTGAGTCCATCGCTAAGAAGACCAGTGCTAGAGAGCTCGTTGACATGATCACAAATATACTGGAGGCGTTCTAATATGAAGAAATTGAGTGTTGAAGCGAAGTTAGGCCTTGACTTATTCCATACGGATGAAGAGAATTCTCATATCGATGTAGACCTTGAGTGTACGGATGAAGAAGAAATCAGAAAACTCGTTCTGGCCTGCCCGGCAGAATGCTATAAGTACATTGATGGAAAGTTCAGCTTCTCATATCTTGGATGCCTTGAGTGCGGAACCTGCAGAGTTCTTTCTCATGACAAGATTGTTAAGGGCTGGAAACATCCACATGGTGAAATCGGTGTATCTTTCAGACAAGGTTGATAGACCATAATATAATGAGTCACATCAGAGTGAGACTTTGGTGTGACTCATTTACACATTGGAGGAATGTAAATGGGCAGAATTATTATTTTTACCGGTAAAGGCGGCGTGGGAAAGACTAGTGTGGCGGCTGCTCATGCCATAGCTTCGGCTGATGAGGGGAAAAATACACTGCTTGTCAGTGCGGATATGGCGCATAATCTTGGAGACATTTTTGAGACAGAAGTCGGCGGACATGTGAAAAAGGTGAGAGACAATCTGTTTTTGCTGGAACTTGACCCGGATTTGCTGATGAAGGAAGAATTTCCGAATGTGAATAAAGCGATCACGTCATTAATGGGTAGTTCGGGGAAGGCTCTCAGCAATGTGGGGGATAATTTTATGATTCCCGGATTCGAGAACCTGTTTTCACTGATGAAAATTAAAGCTATCTATGAAAGCGGCGAGTATGACAGGATTATCGTAGATTGTGCGCCGACAGGAGAGACTCTATCCTTGCTGAAACTTCCGGAGATGCTCACGTGGTATATGGAGAAATTCTTTCCGGTGGGCAAGGTTATGGTACGGGTACTGGCTCCGGTGTCGAAGGTTAAATATAAAGTTACGCTTCCAACGCATGAGGCGATGAACGAGATTGAAGAGATGCACGGGCAGATGGTCTTGCTGCAGGAACTTTTAAGAGATCCGGATGTTTGCAGTGTGCGTCTTGTATGCGTGCCGGAAAAAATGGTTGTCGAAGAGACAAAACGGAATTTTATGTATTTAAATTTGTACGACTATCAGGTCGATGGGGTTTTTATCAACCGTATTTTGCCGGATGATACAGGCAGCGAGTTTATGAACCGATGGCGGGATATACAGAAAAAATATATTGATGAGCTTGAGAGAGTATTTGCGGAAGTGCCGGTGACAAAGATACCGTGGTATTCCAAAGAAGTTCGGGGAAAAGAAGCAATTGAACATCTGGCCGGCGATGTGCTGAAACTCCCGAATCTTTTCGAAGTAAATGTTCAGAGGGAAAAAGAGACCTATGATGTCATTGACGAAGGCTATCGTCTGTCTATAAAGCTTCCAGGGGCTGAGGTGGATAAAGTCAGCGTCACTGTACATGATATGGATATAGATATAAAAGTAAATAATTACAATCGGTGTATTCCTCTTCCGAATACACTGAGAGGGGCACAGATTATGGATGTGTGCTTTAAAGAGGATACACTTCAGATTTGTCTGAAGGTGGCCGAAAGGACGGAAGAAGCCGGAAAGGATGTGAAGCAGCCATGAGAATTCTTATCTATACCGGTAAGGGCGGCGTTGGGAAGACAAGTATTGCCGCAGCTACTGCTGTAAATATAGCACTCTCCGGGAAAAAAGTCCTTGTTATGAGTACAGACCAGGCCCACAGCCTGGCAGATTCTCTGGATATGAAGCTGGGCTTTGAACCGACAACGGTTTTTGAAGGGCTTCAGGCCCTGGAAATCGATCCGGTGGCCGAAAGCACAAAGGCCTGGGGGAATCTGCGGGATTATCTCAAACAGATTATTTCAGGGAAGGCCAATGGGGGGATCGCGGCGGATGAGGTATTATTGTTTCCGGGGCTTGATGAATTGTTTTCACTGCTGAAAATTCTTGATGCCTGTGAAAGCGGCGAATATGATGTGATTATTGTCGATTGCGCGCCGACGGGAGAAACGCTTTCATTACTTCGATATCCGGAACGTTTGGCTGTTCTGGCAGACAAATTACTTCCGTCTGTGCGCAGCATGAATAATGCGCTGGGCGGACTGATATCCCGTAAGACTCAGGTGCCAAAGCCAAGGGATCAGGTGTTTGAAGAATTTGATAAACTGGTTAAACGGCTCACTCAATTGCAGAAAATTCTGAAAAACAGAGAACTTGCCAGCATGCGTATCGTGACAACGCCGGAGCGTATTGTCATGGACGAGGCCAGACGCAGTTATACATGGATTAATGAGTATGACTTTGGCGTGGATGCCGTCTATGTCAATAAAATTTATCCGGAAGAAGCAATGCAGGGGTATTTTGCGGGATGGACGGATATGCAGGAGAAAAGCCTGAAACTGGCGGAGCAGAGTTTTGGAGACTGTAAGGTTTTCAAGCTGATGCTGCAGGAAGAAGAGCTGCGCGGAATAGAGACTTTGAAATCGGTTGGCGGTAAACTTTATGCAGAAACTGATCCGGAAACTGTATTCAGCCGGGAACAGGCTTTCCGAATGGAAGATGAGCAGGGTACACGAATCTTTATTGTCAAACTTCCGTATGTGTCCGAAAAAGAGATTAATGTTTCCAAGGATGAGGAAGATTTGATTCTTGTTGTACGCAATCAGACAAGGCGTTTTCGTCTGCCGGATAAGGTCCGCAGGAGAAAAATGACAGAATGGTCATTTGATAATGGCGAACTTCGTATTCGGTTTGATTATGACTAATGTGGGAAGGTGTAAGTTATGGAAGAGAAAAAAGATATTGGGCTCAGTTATCTGCGTCAGTTGGATATGAATCCACCGAAGGAAAGTAAGCTGCTTTATTTCCAGTTCAGTGCAAAATACGGAGAGACGGTGGGCCGTAAGATGCTGACCGATCTTTATCGGAAAATTCGTGAATTTGAAGAGAATCCGAATTATCTCAGAGAATTCTATGAGATGAAGAATGAGCTGTTGGATAAAGCCCTTCTTTTTAATGGTGGATACCAGGCGGATAATTACCGTCAGATGTGTAACTGGATCGTGGAGAATTACGATGTTTTTGGGAAAAAGATTTTGGATGCCGGATGTGAGTGCGGAATTATGAGCTGCTTCCTTGGTATGGCATTTCCGGAATCGCAGATCACAGCCGTTGACAGAAGTCCAAACGCGATTAAGGCGGCCAAAGAACTGGCGGACCGGCTGGACGTACACAATATAACATTTATTAATGCAGATGTCACAAACCTTCCGGGACAGAAATACGATACAGTATTTTCCATGCGCCTTCTTCAGGAAAACTGCGAAATTAATGATGTGATGTCAAGTTATAACATGTTGAAGGCGGAAGCTGCTGATTTTGCTGAGAATATTCATGATTTTGCAAAGAAGCTGACGGGCCTTGTTGCGGAGGATGGCTATCTGGTATCCGCAGAACGCTGCGACGTGGATCCGGTTTTTCTCGGATGGATTCAGAAGCTCAACGAATGCGGCCTGGCCGGAGTTCCGGAATGTTATCGGGAGATCGTCTGTCAGGAGATGGAAAATCAGGGACGTATGCAGATTTTTGTGGCCCGAAATTCCGGTATGGAAGATGCGGACGAAGTTTATAGATTCTGGTGCGCCTGTCAGATCGTTCATACGGAGTTGGCAAAGAATTCTCAGTATACGGGATGGTATGCGGATATGGAACTTCAGAACTTTGGAAAAGATTTGCTGGATGGATTTATTTTGCAGGATAAGGCAGGAAATAATCTGCTGACCTATTCACTTTGGTCTCATAAAGAGTTCCCGGATTTCATGCTTTTATACCAGGCTATGAATGATGAACATATCCTTACGCTTTATCAGGTATCAGCCAAAGAGGACATTATGCGTCAGATAGAGTCTATGAAACAGGAATATGTGCAGGCTGGAACTGTAGCGAAGCCATTGATCTTTGAAAATGGCGTTCTTAAAAGCTGACGTTGGAAAATGATTTTGTTAGCGCTAGTCAGAAAGGAATAAAATGGACCGGAAAGATATTTTTGTAATTCAGGGAACCGAATATAAAGCGATGACCATGAAGGTTCTGGAGGCTGCCGGACTGGCGGAGGATATCGGAGACAGGCATCAGCGCGTTGGCCTGAAACCCAATCTTGTCGTTGCACGGGATGCTTCCGGTGGTGCAACGACCCATCCGGAACTGGTGGATGGCGTATTGACCTATCTTAAAAATAATGGATTCGATAACCTGGTCGTACTGGAAGGTTCATGGGTCGGAGATCGGACATCGGAAGCTGTGATTGCCAGTGGAATTGATGCTGTATGTAAAAAACATGGAGTGCCCTTTATCGACACCCAGAAGGACAGCTTTCAGGAATGTGATGGGGCAGGAATGAAATTGAAGATTTGCAAACAGGCTCTGGCGGTGGACTATCTGATCAATATGCCCGTGTTGAAAGGCCATTGTCAGACAACCATTACCTGTGCCCTGAAAAACAGTAAGGGACTTATTCCGGATACAGAAAAACGACGTTTTCATACCATGGGACTTCATAAGCCGATTGCACATTTAAATACGATCATTCACCAGGATTTTGTTTTGGTGGATAACATCTGTGGCGATTTGGATTTTGAAGAAGGCGGTAATCCGGTGGTTATGAATCGAGTGCTTGGTTTTAAGGACCCTGTACTCTGTGACAGTTATGCGGCGGAAAGTATGGGGTATCATCCGGAGGATATTGAGTATATCCGGCTGGCCGCCGAGCTTGGTGTAGGAAGTATGGATACGGCTTTGGCCCAGGTCATATCCCTCAACAATGAAGTTGATGAAAACGGCGAAAATGTAAGGCCGGCGGAGCCGCAGATGACAAAGCGTACCCGGAGAGTTACAAGACTTGCCGAGTATGCCAGTCCGAAGGACGCCTGCTCGGCCTGCTATGGTTCGTTGATTTATGCCTTGGACCGTCTGGATGAAGAAGGACGTCTTGATTCAAAGAAAAAAGGAACTTTAGCCATTGGTCAGGGGTATCGCGGAAAAACCGGGGAGATCGGCATCGGTCAGTGTACCGCCTGTTTTAAAAAGAATCTTGGGGGCTGCCCGCCAAAGGCTGTGGATATCGTTCGATTTTTAAGAGAGAACTGGTGATTTGTTTAGAAACTGAAAAAAGCCGCATTACGCGGCTTCCTTCAGTATTCTTATCATTAAAAGGGGGAGGGTCCATCCTTTCGGATGGTGTTATGAAAAAATCTATCAAAATTTCTTTTGATGACTATAGTATATCCATGTCTTGTGAAAAATATGTGGGTAGGATGTGAAAAAAATGTTAATTTTAGATGGAATAAATGTGAAGTCGGGAAAAAACATTTTTTAAAAAATATATTGATTTTTTGAGGGAAAAGCGTTAAAATAATATAGCACATCGAAGCGTGGCTCAGTTTGGTAGAGCGCTGCGTTCGGGACGCAGAGGTCGCGTGTTCGAATCACGTCGCTTCGACGATGGAAAAGCACCAGAAACCCTTGATTTTGGGACTTCTGGTGCTTTTTGTTTGTATAATTCGGTTTGACTTGACGAAATAATACAAGTATAATTAATGAAAATATACTATTTTATGGAAGACAGATTGTTGAAAAGCGGAGGTACAGGCATGGAAGGTGCAAGTTTACCCTTTGTTTCAGTAGTGATTCCGGTAAGGAATGAGCATAAATATATACGGGCGTGTCTGGATTCGGTGCTCAGACAGGATTATCCGCGGGACAGGCATGAGGTGCTGTTGGCTGTAGGGCCATCGGAAGATGATACGGAAGAGATCATTCGAGAGTATGAAGGGCGTTATGAACACATTCATATGTTGAAAAACCCGAAAGGGACGATTTCCTGCGGTGTGAACATTGGTATTAAGGCAGCCAGGGGTGAATATATTGTCCGGCTGGATGCCCATACGGAATTTGCCGGAGATTATATATCGAAATGTATAGAATATCTGTTAAAGACAGGCGCCGAAAATGTGGGCGGGCCAACGGTGGTAAGAGGTAAAAATCCGGTTCAGCGGGCTGTGGCAGCAGCCTATTATTCTCCATTTGCTCTGGGCGGCGGAAAGCAGCATATCAGAGATTATGAAGGCTATAGTGATACGGTTTCTTTTGGAGCTTTTAAGAAGTCTACGGCGGAAAAAGTCGGTCTGTTTGATGAGTCGCTTATTTTGAATGAAGATGACGATTTTAATTTTAAGATCAGCGAAGCCGGAGGCAAGATCTTTATATCCAGCGAAATTCACAGTATCTATTATCCGCGGGATACTTATCTGGGGCTGATCAAACAATATTTTGGTTATGGACTCTGGAAGGTTGCGGTTATAAAGAAACATCATAAGCCGGCAAGATTGTCCCATCTTGTTCCTATGCTGTTTGTTTTGTTTTTAATATTCGGAGGATTATTCAGTTGTTTCAGCGAAAGATTTCGGAAGCTTTATGCCGGAGTACTGGGACTTTATGAGGTAATGGATGCAGGGGCCTCACTGAAATTGAAAGTTGAGGATAACTCGGATGGCTTCATGCTGCGTCTGAGATTGCTGCTGATTCATTTCTTGCTGCATGTTTCCTATGGCTGCGGTTTTATTGCAGGAATATTCCGATTTGGACGCTGCTAAACGAGGGCAGCGACGGCTGCAATACGTTGACAAACCTGTGTAAAAGCTTTAGAATAAAAAGGATATAATAGAAAATTCAGGAAAGAGAACCCATTATGAGTGAAAAGATATTAACGGTTGTTGTACCGAGTTATAATGTGGAAGCCTATTTGGAGGAGACATTAACTTCCTTTATTCATCCGGATATTATGGAGGATTTGGAGGTCCTTGTTGTCAATGATGGTTCTGTGGACAGAACAGAGGAAATTGGTAAAAGGTATGAGACGGAGTATCCGCAGACTTTCCGTGTAATCACAAAAGTGAATGGTGGTCACGGTTCTACGATTAACCGGGGAATTGAGGAAGCGGCCGGAAAGTATTTTAAAGTCGTTGACGGTGACGATTGGGTGGATACGGAAAATTTCCGCCGTCTGATTAAAATGCTGAAACGGCTGGATGTGGATGTGGTCGGGAGTAATTATACTATGGTGGACCACACAACCCGGAAACCGGCAAAACTTCAGGAATATCCATTTGAAAAGGTGGAATATGGAAGAATTTATCATCTGGAAGAGGTTGCCGGAAAAGTTACGGTGCCAATGCATGCAATGACGATTAAAACAGAGATTTTGCGGAAGATGCGGGTAAAGATTGACGAGCATATGTTTTATGTGGATATGGAATATATCACATTCCCGATTCCCTATGTGGAGACATTGATTTTTCTTGAACCATCTGTATATCGGTATCGTTTGGGACTGCCGAATCAAAGTATGTCAATTAAGAAAATGCAGGCGAATCTTAAAAATCATCTGCATGTTTTGCTGCGTCTGGAACGGTATGCAGAACATATGGATGATAAATTAAGCGAAGCCCAGAGACAGTACATCAATGAAATTCTTGGCTGGATGATTGGAAGTCAGATGAAGATCTATATCAGTTTTCCATTGGGCAGCGGCAAACGCAAAGAGGCGATGGCATTAGATGCTTTTATAAAAAAGCGTAATCCCGGAGCCTACTATAGTGTAAAAAATAAAGCGGTATGGTTTATGCGGTATACGGGATTTTTAACTTTCCCGGCGGCGGTATTGGCATTTAAACACCGCAGAAATTCTTATTAAAATACGCGTAAGGAGATTCTTAGTATGAATCTGATGATGGAACGGTTTAACACACTTTTTCGATATAAAGATTTATTGCGGGAACTGGTTGTCCGGGATTTGAAGTTAAAGTACCGGAGAAGCTTTCTCGGTTATTTGTGGAGTATTTTAAATCCGCTGCTGATCATGCTTGTTATGGTAGCTGTGTTTTCCCATATGTTCCGGGCAGGAATTGAAAATTTCCCGGTTTATTTATTATCCGGGCAGGCAGTTTTTGATTTTATTCGGAATTCCACGACAATGGCTATGTATTCAGTGCTGGATAATGGAGCGTTGATTAAAAAGATTTACGTTCCGAAATATATTTTTACATTATCAAAGGTTACAAGTACCATGGTAGATTTTGTATTCTCCCTGGGAGCGTTGGTTCTCGTTATGCTTGTGACTCGTTCGGCATTTACACCGTATTTGCTGGCAACGCCGATTTTAATTATTCAGGTGTATATTTTTGCCTGTGGTATGGGATTTTTCCTTTCTGCAGCAAATGTTTTTTTCAGAGATATTCAGTATATTTATGGAGCTTTTCTGGTGGCGTGGCAGTATATCACACCATTGTTTTATCCGATTGATCTGCTCCCGCAGTGGCTTCGGACGATCGTTGAATGGGTCAATCCGGCCTGGTATTATGTGGAGCATTTCAGAGACCTTGTCCTCTATGGCTGTTTCCCGACAATGAGAGTATTTGTGGGCGGCTGGATTTGGGCTTTTATCATGCTGGCTTTAGGTCTGTTTGTATTTAAAAAGACTCAGGATAAATTTATCTTATATTTATAGGAGCGCAGAAGATGGAACAGGATTATATAGTTGACATTGATAATTTAACGATACGGTTCAATCTGGCATCGGAAAAGATCAGTGATCTGAAAGAGTATTTTATAAAACTTATTCGGCGGGAATTAATGTTTCAGGAGTTTCTGGCGCTTCAGGATGTCAATCTGAAAGTGAAACGGGGAGAATCCTGGGGACTCATCGGCGTGAATGGTTCAGGAAAATCCACGCTGCTGAAGTCGACCTGCGGAATCTTAAAACCTTATAAAGGAAGTATTCGGATTAATGGAAGTATTGCGCCGTTGATTGAGCTTGGCGCCGGATTCGATTACAATATGACGGCCCGGGAAAATATTTTCCTGAATGGTACGGTACTGGGCCATTCCAGAAAATTTATGCAGGAGCATTTTGATGAAATTGTGGATTTTGCTGAGCTGCATCAATTCCTGGATGTACCTATTAAAAATTTTTCTTCCGGTATGCAGGCCCGTTTGGGTTTTGCCATTGCGACAATGGTGCGTCCGGATATCTTGGTAGTCGACGAGATTTTATCCGTCGGCGATTATCAGTTCCAGCAGAAATGTTATGGGCGTATGCGGGAAATGCTGGACGGCGGAACAACGCTGCTCTACGTGTCTCATGATATCAATTCTGTGCGTGAACTTTGCGATCACGCCATCTGGCTGGAAAAAGGCCGGGTGCGCAGAAGCGGCCTGGTTGGTGAAGTCTGCGATGAATACATGCAGGTGAACAGATAGGAGGAAAAAATTATGGGAAGACCAAAGGTATCAGTTGTTGTACCAATTTATAATGTTGAAAAATATTTGCGTCAATGTCTGGACAGTATTGTGAATCAGACATTAAAAGATATTGAAATTATATGTGTGGATGACGGCTCTACAGATTCATCCCCTGCAATTATTCAGGAATATGTCGAAAAAGATGCCCGGGTGAAAGTGATCACAAAGCCGAACAGCGGATATGGAAATTCCATGAACCGCGGTTTTGATATGGCTGAGGGTGAATATGTCGGCATTGTGGAATCTGATGACTATGCAGAAGCGGATATGTTTGAAAAACTATATCGGATAGCTAAAAAAGATCAGTTGGATGTTGTAAAATCCGGTTATTATTTTTATTATTCCATTCCAAAAGAAAGGAACGAAAAGGTGGAAATCGTTTCTAAGGCCAGGGAAGGCATCACCTTCTGTCCGGCAACAGATTTCAGAGCGCCGATGGAAATGGTGGACTTTTTTAATTTGAAGCCAACAATTTGGTCTGCGATTTATCGTCGGGAATTTATTCGGGAAAATAATATCCGGTTTAATGAGACGCCGGGAGCTTCCTTCCAGGATTCCAGTTTTAACTTTAAAGTAATGGCTTTGGCAAAGAGAGTGCAGTTGACCCGTGACGCATTTCTTCATTATCGTCAGGACAATGAAAGCTCTTCTGTAAATTCCCCGGGAAAAGTATTCTGTGTATGTGATGAATATGCGGAAATGCAGCGCTTTTTGGATACGAATCCACTGAACCGTGGTCGTTTGGAATTTGTATGCAAACGTATAAAATATGATACTTATATGTGGAACTTTGAAAGACTGGCGCCAAAATATAAATATATTTTCATTGAGCGTGCTGCTATGGAGTTTCGGGATGACTTTGAAAAAGGCACGATGAATCCGAAATATTTTGAAGATTATAAGTGGAAAGATGTTAAGAAATTGGTGGAGGACCCTGCGGTATATTACACACAGAAAGCCTTGAACCAGCCAGGATATACTTCGAAAGCTGTTCGTGAGATTAAGAATTCTTATTCTTATAAAATCGGAAGATTGATTACATTCTTTCCGAGAAAATTCCTTGGCGGGATTCAAAGCGTAAAGGATGACGGAATTAGATATACATTTAAGCTTGGATGTAAGAAGATTGCGAGGGGATTAGCATGGTTAAAAGACCAAAAGTCTCGATAATTTTGCCAATATATAATGTGGAAGATTATCTGAGCCGGTGCCTGGAAAGCTTGATCAATCAGACCTTGCTTGATATTGAGATTATTGGTGTCAATGATGGAAGTAAAGATCATTCTGCGGATATTTTGCGCCAATATATGGCATTAGACAGCCGTATTCAGATGATTGATAAGGAAAATGGCGGTACAGCCTCAGCCAGAAACGCCGGGTTAGATGCTGCTTCCGGCGAAATAATTTTCTTCCTTGACCCGGATGATTATGTTGCCAAAAACGCCTGTGAAAGGATTTATGAGGAACATTTGAGCTATGGTGCGGACATTATTGTGTTCGGCTCTACACCGTTTCCTGAAATACCTGAACCGGATGATTGGATTGTCTGGGGATTGAGCAGTAAAGATGTTTATTATCCGGAATTTGAGCCGGATGCACTTTTTAACGAGCCGGGGGGCAATCCTTTTGTGTGGAATCGGGCGTTTTCCAGAGAGTTTTTAATGAATAACCATCTGAGGTTCTCAGAGGAAATACCTTTTGGTGAGGATCTGGTATTTATTTTTCAGGTTATGCCGATGGCGAAAAGTATTCAGTTTATCAGTGATAAGCTCCACTATTATCAGTGTTTTCGTCAGGGTTCATTGATGAATAAATATGGCGGTGCAAATGAACGAAAGTTAAGGCAGCACGTTTATAATATGCGGATAATCACAGAGTTTTGGTATAAAAAAGGCTTTCTAAAAAAATGGAGCAGGCCTTATACAGCCTGGTTTATACATTTTATTGGTTCGGATCTGGTCGTGGACCGTCCGGCAAATGCCAGACAATTGATAAATGAAGTTATAAAAATTATGGATGACTATCATATGACCGGAGGAAGAATGAAGATTAAGGCCCTTCAGGCCTTTTGTAAGGTGATTGGATAGGAGGTATGGGTGTGAAATACGATTATTTAGTTGTAGGCGCGGGTTTATTTGGTTCCGTATTTGCCTATGAAGCAAAAAAGAGAGGAAAGACTTGTCTGGTGATCGATAAGCGGCCGCATATCGGCGGAAATGTTTATTGTGAAGAGATTGAAGGAATTAATGTTCACAAATACGGTGCACATATTTTCCATACATCGAATAAGGCTACGTGGGAATATGTAAATCAGTTTGCCGAGTTTAATAATTACATCAATTCTCCGGTGGCTGTCTATAAGGATGAGCTGTATAATCTGCCGTTCAATATGAACACTTTCAGCAAAATGTGGAATATCCGCACACCGCAGGAAGCAAAGGACATTATTGCAAAACAGATTGAGGAGCTTCATATTGAAGAACCGAAGAATCTGGAAGAGCAGGCCTTGTCCCTGGCCGGACGGGATGTATATGAGAAGTTGGTCAAAGGATATACGGAAAAACAGTGGGGCCGCGATTGCACGGAGCTTCCGGCATTTATCATCAAACGTCTGCCGCTGCGTTTCACATATGACAATAATTATTTTAATGACCGTTTCCAGGGAATTCCTATGGGCGGATATACGAAAATTATCGAAAAAATGCTGGACGGCATTGATGTGAAAACAAGTACAGATTATTTTGAATTTATCAAGGAAAATCCGGATATCGCAGAAAAGACCTTATTTACCGGTATGATCGATGAGTTTTATGGATATAAACTGGGCGCTCTGGAATACCGTTCGGTGCGTTTTGAGACAGAGGTGCTTGACTGTGATAATTATCAGGGAAATGCAGTTGTAAATTATACGGCAAGGGAAGTACCATATACACGTATTATCGAACACAAACATTTTGAGTTTGGTAAACAGGAAAAAACGGTGATTTCCAGGGAATATTCTTCCGAGTGGAAAGTAGGTATGGAACCGTATTATCCGGTGAATAATGACGCAAATAATGCGTTGTTTGAGGAATATAAAAAATTGGCAGCAGAGGAGGATAGGGTTATATTCGGCGGTCGTCTTGGAAATTATCAGTATTACGATATGGATAAGGTTATCGAGGCGGCGCTCGAACTTGTTTCAAAGGAATTATAAGTCCGTATAGGGGGGAGCGGACGAAGGGTTATATTTTAATAAAGGGGTGAAGCCGTGGATATTCGACAATTGGAGTATTTTGTAGAATTGGCTAAGACAAAGAACTTCCGTAAGGCATCGGAACATTTGCATCTTTCACAGCCGGCATTGAGCAAGAGCATCCGCATTTTGGAAACTGAGCTGAATACGGTGCTGATTGAGAGAACCAATAAAAGTTTTGAGTTGACCGATACGGGACAGGCGCTGCTTCAGAAATCTGTATTTTTGATCCAGCAGTTTCAGGACATCTATAAAATGATTGAAGATGTCCGGTTATCGAATCAAGGGGAAATCAAAATAGGCATCCCGAATATTCTTGGGTTTTTGTGTTATTTTGAATTAATTTGTGAGTTTCAGAAGAAATATCCGGGAATTCATATTTCTGTGTCCGGAGAGGGAACAAAGGATATTAATACGGCGCTCAGAGAGGAACGACTGGATCTGGGAGTCGGTATGCTTTCTGAAAATGTGCCGATTGCCAGAGATGTACAGGTGATACCGCTGACCCATGATGAAGGCGTTGCAGTAGTGAATAAAAACAAGGCCTATGCGGCGGTGGATGCCATCAGTATTCGGGATATCAAAGATGAAAATTTTGTTTTGATGAATGAGCAGTATCTTCTTTATGACGATATTATGCAGTTATGTATGCAGGCTGGATTTACACCGAATGTGACGGCCAAGAGCAGTCAGTGGGATTTCCCGCTGAAGATGGTTGATTCTAATCTGGGAGTTTCCATTTTGCCTCGGCCGTTGGTGGAAAAAAGCGAGCTGCCGGACATTAAGGCGGTTAAGATTAAAGAAGGGTTTAACTGGGATATCGGCTTTTTCTGCCTTAAAAATCGCCCAAGGACTCATGCGATGAATCAGTTTATTGATTTTACCAAAGAGTATCTGATGGAACATAAAGAGTTCCATTATATCTATTATGCAGATACGGGCATTGAGTGGAGCGGAAACTGGAAGTCTGAAGAATCCAGACAGAAGAACCCGGAATAAAAAGATTTGTAATCAAAAACATCCGGCATGTGATCTGCCGGATGTTTTTAATGCAGAAAAAAAGAAGTATCACTGTTGCAAGGACGAGACTGAGTGATGCTTCTTTTTGTATTGAGGGCTTAGGTATATATATCCAAAATGGCAACTAAGGAAGCCGGTATTCCGACAGACGATATGCGGCCGGCATACCATCCGTCGGTGGTGTTTTCCCGTTAATAATATAACCTTTATTTATATTATAGGCAGGTGGGACATGATTGTAAAATACATATAATTTATTGAAATAATAACCGTAAGTTATCAAAAATAGCACTGAACAAAGTACAGGGAATTTGCGTGAAAATTCGGCAAATCGCATTGTTATCTTGAGATTATTATGCTAAAATGGAAGAGGTTGACATAGATATGTGTCGGGGGTGCGATTATGGGACTTTTTAAGAGAAAACAGGTGTCCCGCTTTTATCTTCTCAGGAATGATGATTTAGTTGTTTACATAAACAATCAGGGCGCTGAACTTATGTCGGTGAAAAGCAAGGCGGACAAGACGGAATACATATGGAATGGAGATCCGGATTACTGGGGACGCCGTTCGCCCGTTTTGTTTCCTGTTGTCGGAGCTTTGAATGGACAATCTTATCGGTATAAAGGGCGTGAATATCGGATGCCGCGCCATGGTTTCGCGCGGGATATGCTGTTCAGTAAGAGCGCGGAGACAGATGACCAGATCTGGTTTGTTCTGGACTCGGATGAGGTGACAAAGAAGAGTTATCCTTTTGACTTTCACCTGGCGATCCGTTACCGGTTGAGGGGGCGGATTCTTGAAGTGAAGTGGGTTGTGACGAACAGGGATTCGGAAACCATGTTCTTTTCAATTGGGGGACACCCGGCGTTTCGGTGTCCGCTGAAGAAAGGACAGGCTCAGACGGACTATTATATTGGTTTCGATATGGAAGGCCGGGGGAATCCGAAATACCATTCACTCAGCCGGAGAGGGCTTTATGAGCCGCAGGAATATGAATTGCCTCTGGAACGGGGGCTTTATCGGTTTGAAAGAGGAACCTTTAAAAAGGATACGATGATTTTTGAAAAGCAGACGACGCGGGTCTATCTGATGCGGCCGGATAAACGTCCATATGTTACGGTAACCTTTGCCGCACCATTATTTGGTGTATGGTCGCCGCCGGGAAAACAGGCGCCTTTTGTATGTATTGAGCCGTGGTATGGCCGTTGTGACAAGGAAGGATTTTCCGGAGAAATATCCGAGAAAGACTGGATACAGTGTCTTGCGCCTGGCGAAGTGTTTGAAGCTGCTTATTTTATGGAATTTTCTTAGAAAAGAGAAAAGTGGACAGTTTCACTGTCCACTTATTTCCCTTTATCAGATGTTATGCTCTGAAAACGAAAGATTCGCAGTCAGTGCATTCGATTTTTGTTGGATGGCTCTCGTGGGTACCAACTTTGATCTGATTTAAAGTACAGTAGTTTTCGTCGCCGCAGTGATGTTTGCATTCTTTGATAGAACACTGGATACAAGCATTTTTACTCATTGTGTAGACTCCTTTCAAATGTTTGATAGTTTTCATAAATCCATAGAAGGGTTTATACACGTTATTATGCAACATAGTTTTAATTCTATTCAAAAAGGGAAATATTAAATTCAGGTATGTTTTGGATTTAATTTTAGAAAGACAGAGAAAATGAATAAGAAAAAATTGGTATTAATTATTGTCGGATGTGTTTTGCTTTGCCTGGCCGCATGTTATGTTGGCGTGGCAGTTTATTTCAGTAAGGTGTTTTATCCAAATACTTTTATTAACGGTACGGAAGTGTCCAATGTATCTCCGGAGGAGGTCAAGGCGACACTGGAGCGGTCGATGAAAAATTATGAAATGACGGTTGCTGCCATTGATGGGACGACAGAGGTCCTGGAAGGAAAAGATTTCGACTTTAATTATAACTTTGATGAAGTAGATGTTCTGAAGGAAAAAGAGATGGGCTGGTCCTGGCCTGTGAAATTTTTCAATCGGACAGATTATGAGGTCCAAGCGGCCTATAAGTGGAATGAAGAAAAATTAAATAAAAAAATAGATGAACTTCAGTGTATGACTCAGGAGATGACACCGCCGTCCAATGCGTCTTTAACCATTGATGAAAACGGGTTGAATCTGGTCGAGGAAGTTAAAGGAAATACGCTGAAAAAAGAAGAGGTTAAAACAGCAATTGCCGAGGCTATGGATAAAGGGGAAACGGAGATCAATCTGGAAGAAGCCGGCTGCTATGAAGAGCCGGAGATTACACTCGAATCCCCGGAAATTCAGGATGAACTGAAAAAAGTTGACGAATTGTGTCAGGCCGAGATTACCTATAACTTCCATGGAAATGAAGAAAAAATCGGCACAGAACAGATTCGGAACTGGGTGCGTAAGGATGGCGATGGCAATCTTTATGTTGCCAGGGAAAGTGCCTACAATTACCTGTGCGAGTTGGCAAATAAATATGATACCGTGAACTCCTATAGAGATTTCTGGTGTTCCAGAGGTTATGAGATTACGCTGAATCCGGGAACCTACGGATGGGGAACCGATGTGGATACAGAAATTAATTTGTTGATGGATGATATTAACAATAAGCGGACCGCAAGCCGGGATCCGGCTTATTATATGACGCCGTACAATAATCTGGATCCGAGTTCACCGGATGATATTGGTTATACTTATGTGGAGATTGATTTATCCGGCCAGTACATGTGGTATTACAAAAACGGGGAAGTTTTAGTATCCACTCCGATTACTTCGGGAACGATGAATACGGGACATGGGACACCGTCGGGAGTTTATTTCATTAACTGCCGGTCTCAGAATACGATTCTTGTCGGAGAGGATTACCGGACACCGGTAAATTTCTGGATGCAGGTTGTCGGAGGCGTGGGTATTCATGATTCGTTGTGGCGTTCTGTTTATGGCGGTACGGAGTATCTGAATGCGGGTTCCCATGGATGTATCAATACGCCGTATGATGCGGTATCCTCTATTTTCTGGAATATTGAAGTGGGTACGCCGGTAATTATGTATTACTAATTTTTGACACACAGGGCATTGTGGAGTTTGACATTCACAATGTCCTTTTTTAATGGTATACTGAAATTAAGTAAAAGGACAAACGGGGGATTTGTATGGAAACAGTAGATTTAGTATGCCTGGGAGACAGTATCGTTTATGGTTATGGTGTGAGCGGCCGCTATGCCTGGCCATATCTGGCATCACAGGAGCTGGGGATACATATTTTAAATAAAGGTGAAAACGGAGATACTGCAGATGGGATGAATGTCCGGTTTATGGAAGATGTGGTCTGGAATCATCCTAAGGAAGTTTTCGTTATGGCGGGGGCTAATGATATTTTAATGGGAATTCCCCAGGCCCACACGCGGGAAAGCATGGATATGATCATCGGAAAAGCTTTTGCAGCAAATATTTCACCCATCATCGGTATTCCGATTCAGGTCGATGGTGTGATGCTTAAAGAATGCTGGTACAGTTTTTTCGGTATTGACGAGACATTGGAATTGTTCCGCAGTTACAGGGAATGGCTTCTGGATTATTGTGAAAGAAAGCAGATTCCCTATGTGGATTTTCAGAAAAAGTTTCCGGAATATCTGGAGAGAAAAGAAATAAGCCGGGCCTTTCAGGATGGTGTTCATCCGACAAGAGAAGGATATGCGGTGATGGCAGAGATTTTTTGTGATACGTATCGGAAAATAAAGGGCATTTGTGGATAACGGAGGTGAAACGGATGCGTTTTGTGGATATTATTGAAAAAAAGCGGTGGGGAGAAGAACTGACGGAGGAAGAAATACGCTGGTGGATTCAGCGTTATGTGGCCGGAGAAATTCCGGATTATCAGGTCAGTGCTCTGCTGATGGCGATTTGTTTAAATGGCATGGCCGCCCAGGAAACATCAGCATTGACAATGGCTATGATGGAAAGCGGTGAGACCATCGATTTAAGTGAAATTCCTGGAATTAAAGTGGATAAACATTCCACCGGCGGAGTGGGAGATAAGACAACGCTGGCCCTGGGACCGATGCTGGCGGCCTGCGGTGCGAAGGTGGCAAAGATGTCCGGAAGAGGCCTTGGCTCTACCGGAGGGACACTGGACAAGCTGGAATCGATACAGGGATTTAACTGTTATCTGGATAAAGAATCTTTTATACGGCAGGTAAAGGATATAGGAATTGCAGTCATTGGACAGACGGAAAGTCTTGTTCCGGCAGATAAAAAGCTGTATGCTCTTCGGGATGTGACAGGAACTGTGGCATCCATTCCGCTCATTGCTTCCAGTATTATTTCCAAAAAGCTGGCGGCTGGAGCGGAGGTTATTGAACTGGATGTCAAATACGGCGACGGCGCCTTTATGAAAACGCCGGAAGAGGCCGTCGAACTTGCAAAAATGATGATTCATCTCGGCGAAGCCTGTGGGCGTAAAGTCCGGGCAATGATCACAGATATGAATGAGCCTTTGGGGCTGGCTATTGGAAATGCATTGGAAGTGAAAGAGGCGGTGGAAACGCTTCGGGGCCATGGACCGAAAGACTTTACAGAACTGGTTTTAAGCAGCGGGGCGAACATTTTGACGGAGGCCGGATTGGCAGCGGATTTAGGTGAAGGACGTCGGAAAATGGAAGCCGTGATTGCTGACGGAAGTGCTTTGGAGAAGTTAAAAGCTATGGTTAAAGCCCAGGGCGGCAATGAGGCTCAGATTGAAAATCCCGAACTGCTTCCGAAGGCTGCCTTTGTAACACCGGTGCCAGCCAAAGAAACGGGGTATATCCGGAGTGCAAAGGCTTTGGAACTTGGGCGTCTGGCCATGGAAATTGGAGCAGGACGGGAAACAAAGGACGATGTCATCCGGCCGGAAACAGGTATTGTTCTTGGTAAAAAAACCGGAGATTTTGTAAATCAGGGCGATATTCTTGCGTGGGTACATCATAGTGAGCCATTGGAAAAAAAGTGGCTGCAACGGCTGTATGAAGCCTTTGAAATGAGCAAAGAGCCGGTTCCTGGAAAGCAATTGATCTATAAAACATTATAGAGACATGAAAAGGGGTGATTTTATGAAGCAGCATGAAGTGACTCAGATACAGCCGTTACTGGATGGAAAAGGGCATGTCAATGAGCCGGGATGGGCCAGGAGCCTTGTGTGGCAGTATGACAGAAAGAAAATTAAGGCGCCAAAGCACAGGATTAAGGAATGGGATTATTATCTGGTCACCAATGATCATTTTGGAGCAGCATTTACGATATCGGATCTGGGTTATCTGGGAATGGTCAGTGTTTCTCTATTGGATTTCGATAACGCCTGGCATCACACAGAAACGGTGCTTGTGCCGTTGACAATGGGGCGGTTTCGCCTCGGAAGCCACTCGGATTATGGGAATGCCAATTTTAGAAATAAGCGGGTACATTTGAAATACTCTATGATTTTTGACCGGAGAAAGATACAGTGTCATTTTAAAGATTTTAAGGACGGTCAGGATTTAAATGCGGAAATATGGCTGCTTCAGAAGCCATCTGAAAGTATGTGCATTGCAACACCATGGGCAGATAAGCCGAAAGCATTTTACTATAACCAGAAGATTAATTGCCTGCCGGCCAGCGGCAGTGTGCGTCTGGGGGAAGGTCAGTGGCGGTTTAAGCCGGAGGACTCCATGGGCGTTCTGGATTGGGGCCGGGGCGTATGGACCTATGACAATACATGGTATTGGGGGACCGGAAGCGGTTGGATTGACGGAGTGCCTTTTGGAATCAATTTGGGTTATGGTTTCAGTGACCGTACGTCGGCCAGTGAAAATGTCATCCTCTATGATGGAAAAATCCATAAGTTATCGGATGTGACTTTCTGTATACCGCAGGATATGGACGGCAATGAACTTTACACGGAACGTTGGCAGATTCTTTCTTCCGATGAGCGTCTGGAAGGTGATTTTATCCCTATATTTGACCGGAGTGCAAAAACAGACATGAAACTGATCATGACAGACCAGCATCAGGTGTTTGGACATTTTACCGGAAAAGCGGTTCTGGACGATGGTAAAGTGTTGGATATTAAAGATTTTCTCTGTGCGGTGGAGGTTGTCCATAATAAATATTAATATTTGGGGCTGGACAAAATCAATTAATTTGGTATAATGGAAAAGCAGGCTACTGTGGCTCAGTCGGTAGAGCGACGCACTCGTAATGCGTAGGTCAGGGGTTCGAATCCCCTCAGTAGCTCGCTTTTTTTATTTTTCGGAGGTTCTGATGGATATTCAGGTAGGCGATATTGTAAAACTGAAAAAAAAGCATCCCTGCGGCAGTTTTGAGTGGGAGGTTCTGCGGATTGGCGCAGATTTTCGTTTAAAATGCACCGGCTGTGATCATCAGATTATGATATCCCGGAAGCTGGTGGAAAAAAATCTCAGAAATTTAAAAAGAGACTTGTAACAAGTCTTTTTTTATGTTATCATGACTAATTGTGATATGTTTTTTTATTATTTCCTTGCTCTCTGCGTATGACAGAGGGCCAGAAGACCAGAAGGAGGTGCAGCAGCATGAAGAAGTATGAATTATGCGTTGTTGTCACAACTAAAATCGAAGATGAGGAAAGAGCCGCAACCGTAGAAAAGGTTAAGGAAATTATCACTCGTTTCGGTGGCAATGTGACAAACGTGGATGAATGGGGTAAGAGAAAGTTAGCTTACGAAATTCAGAAGATGAAAGAAGGCTTCTATTATTTCATTACTTTCGAATCTGATTCTAATTGTCCAAATGAAGTTGAACAGCGAGTTCGCATCATGGAAAATGTAATTCGGTATTTATGCATTAGACAGGACGCTTAATTTTCAATTTTAGAAAGAGGTGTAAGTCTAAATGAATAAAGTTATTTTGATGGGAAGATTAACAAGAGATCCTGAAGTACGGTATTCTCAGGGAGAACGTCCGGTAGCCGTTGCCAGATATACACTGGCTGTCAATCGTACATTCAAAAGAGCCGGAGAACCGGATGCAGATTTTATCAACTGTGTGACCTTTGGCCGCAGCGCAGAATTTGCAGAAAAGTATTTCAGACAGGGTATCCGTATTGTCGTGTCCGGAAGAATCCAGACCGGCAGTTATACAAATCGTGACGGAGTAAAGGTTTATACGACAGATATTGTTGTAGAAGACCAGGAATTTGCAGAGAGTAAAGCAGCCAGCGAGCAGTCTGCGGCAGCCTATAACAGTCGGCCGGCAGCAGCACCGGCGCCAAGCGCTCCTGTAGGTGACGGATTTATGAACATTCCGGACGGTTTGGATGAGGAATTACCTTTCAGCTAAATGTTAGATTCCGGAAATTAGAATTTGGATTAGGAGGTTAAGATCATGGCATTCGATAGAGAAAAAAGAAGCGATTCTCCGATGAAGAGACGCGGCGGACGCAGAAGAAAAAAAGTTTGCGTTTATTGTGCAGATAAAAACGCTGTAATTGATTACAAGGATGTAAACAAATTAAAGAGATATATCTCTGAAAGAGGTAAGATTCTTCCTAGAAGAATCACAGGAAACTGTGCAAAACATCAGAGAGCTCTTACAGTTGCTATTAAGAGAGCAAGACATATCGCACTTATGCCTTATATTGTTGACTAATTAAGGCTCATATAATGGGAAGAGGAAGAGAGTATCCGAAAGGGTGCTCTCTTTTTTTGCTGCACTGACAACAGGAACGATTGTTAATGAAATATCAAAAAAGCGTTTAAAATGGTTAAACCAATTCTGAAAAAGTGTTTTGAGTGGTCAAACCAATCGGTACTTTTTGACGAATGAACCACTTGAAAACGGCAAAATATCCAAAAATTAATAAAAAAATTAAGCAAAATATCTATATTTAAATTTTGAAGAATTGTGAAAAAATTATTAAAAAACATAAAAGTGATACATAATTAACAAAAAATTAGGACAAACAGTTAAAAAAATATACAAAATATCCAAAAAAGTATTGACGGATAAAAAAGATTGTAATATTATTAACATTATGAAGGGAAACTCGCAAATAAAAAGCAAAAAGGGATTAGAAAAGGGATTCAGAAGGAGGGGTTTTATTTATGTATGCTATAATTGCTTTTATTCCTATCATTGTTACGGTTGTATTGATGGTCGGTTTTAACTGGCCCGCGAAGAGAGCGCTTCCGTTGGCATGGGCACTGGCGTTTGTGATCGGTGTTGCCGTATGGAAGATGAGTATTACGGCCGCTGTGACACAGACGGTCATCGGTTTCCTTGAGGCGTTTGCCGTATTGGTCATCATTTTTGGTGCTATCCTGATCATGAACACATTAGCTGCATCAGGTGCTATGGCTGCTATTAACCGTATGTTTACAGGTATCTCTTCAGATGCACGTATTCAGGCGATCATTATTGGTTTCATTTTTGGGGCGTTCATTGAAGGAGCTGCCGGATTCGGTACACCTGCAGCGCTTGCGGCTCCGCTGCTGATCAGTGTCGGCTTTCCGCCGTTGGCTGCCGCCATTGTTGCTCTGATCTACAATTCCGTGCCTGTATGTTACGGTGCGGTAGGTACACCGACAAACTCTGCATTTGCTGTTGTTTCTGAGTCTGTTACAAATCTTGGACACAGTGCAGAAGATTTCTTGTCAGAGCTGACATTCTTCTCTGCTTTGAACATGGCTGTTGGTGCGTTTGTTATCATTACGATTGGTATTATCATTCTTGTCACAATGTTTGGTAAAGATGCAGAACACAGAAAAGTTTCCAGGGCTTTTGAAGTTTTTCCGTTTATCGTATTTGTAGCTGTTGTATTTGATGTTGTTTATCTTATAATTGCAAGATTCATTGGTCCGGAGCTTGTGTCTCTTATAGCAGCCGTTGTTACGTTGTTCGTTGTTCTCGCAACCTCCAAGAGCGGCTTCCTTATGCCAAAGAACGAGTGGACTTTCGATGCAAAGGAGAATTGGGATAAGAGCTGGCTGTCCGTATCTGAGGTTTCCGAACCGGCCCAGTCTGATATGCCTCTGGTGAAAGCCTGGTTACCATACTTCATTATCGGTGGTGCACTGGTTATCACTCGTGTATGGTCTACTTTACAGCCGGATAGCTGGGCAGGCGCTATGAAGGGCTTTAAGATTACACTTCCGGTAATCAATTGGAGTTGGGCGATTCTGTGGAATCCAGGTGTTATTTTCATCATTGTAGCGCTTATTACGATTGCTCTGCATAAGATGGATGGTGAAGCTGTTAAAACGGCCTGGGTTGGCTCCCTGAATCAGGTTAAAGGCGCTGCGATCGCACTTCTGTTTGGTGTTGCGATGGTTTACATCTTCCGTAATTCTGCAAATGATAGCGTGACTGTTACATACATGATGGATGGTGCATCTAAAGGACTTGGTTCCATGTTGACCATGATGGCAGACGGACTTGGTTCAATCTTCAGAGGTGCCTATATTATCATCGCGCCGCTGATCGGTGTTCTCGGTGCTTTCATGTCCGGTTCCAACACTGTATCGAATACGCTGTTTTCCGGTCTGCAGTTTGAGACAGCAACCATGGTTGGTCTGCCGCAGGTTATTATCGTTGCTCTCCAGAACAACGGTGGTGCAATTGGTAACATGGTTTGCGTAAACAACGTTGTTTCAGCTTGTGCAACAACAGGTACGATGGGTAACGAAGGTAAGATTATCCGTACAAACTTTGTACCATGTATTGCATTCTGTATCGTTGTTGTTGTCGTATCCTTCATTGTTATGAATCTGGGATTAGTATCTGTACTCTGATAACAGTTACTAAAAAAAGATTGACGACAGGAAGGGTGTAAATTATACTATAAGAGGGCCATCGCGCTGCGGTGGCCCTTACTTTTATGAGATAGGCGGGGAGCTTGAGATGTTTATCATTATGTATATTCTTATTACCGCGGGTGCGTGTGTGATGGTTTATTTTGGTTATTTGCAGGGCACGAGTCGATTTTATATGACCCTTTTCAGTGCTGCTATTGTTTTGTATTGCATTTATCTGGATTTTAAAAAGCGCATGGAGAAAAAGGCAGAAGAAGAGAGAAATGCCCAGTTAAAGAATGGCAAAAAGAAGAATAAAAATAATATGGATGCATCCGGACATGGAAAAAAACAGCCAAAACTAACCAGTGCTTCTAAAGTAAAGGGTGGCCAAAGCATCAGTATCCGGGATGCGGCGCATAAAGCAACAAAAGATAAGAACATCAGGAAATAAGTATGAAAGAGTGAGGCCTCAGACGAAAAAGCGGACTGGGGCTTTTTTTGATAGATAAATGTTAAAAAAATAACGAATCAAAAGCAAAAAAGTGTGTTTATTGGTTTGACCAATTGCAAATCAAGTTTTGAATGGTTTAACCAATTTTCAAATTGATGTCCGCATTGTATTTTTATATGTACAAAATATACAATAAATTAGATGAAAAATATATTTAAACTCTCAATAATAATTAAAAAATTTCAATTCAGGGGAAACAAGTGATACATATTTAACAAAATGATAGCAGAAAAATGATTAATAAATGTGCGAATTGTCCAAAAAAGTGTTGACTAATCCTGAATATTGTAATATTATTAACAATATTAGAAGAAACTTGAGGTTATCAGATTTTTTCTAATAAATAAAAGCTGACAGGGTTTAAGAGAGGGAGGAAAACACATGTATGCAATTATAGCTTTTATACCAATTATCGTCACAATTATTGTTATGGCTGGATTTAACTGGCCGGCAAAAATCGCCCTTCCGTTGGCATGGCTTATCACAGCAGTGGTTTGTTTTGCCGCATGGAAAATGGACATTATCACGATTGCCGCTCAGACGATCGCCGGTTTCCTGAATTCCATTGATACCATCGTAATCATCTTCGGTGCGATTTTGATCATGAACACATTGAAGCAGTCCGGTGGTATGGGTGTCATCAACCGTATGTTCACAAGCGTTAGTGATGACCCACGTATTCAGGTAGTTATTATCGGTTTCATGTTCGGTGCATTTATCGAAGGTGCTGCCGGATTTGGTACACCAGCCGCTTTGGCCGCTCCGCTGTTGATCGGTTTAGGATTCCCGCCGCTTTGTGCAGCGATGTGTGCTCTGATCATGAACAGTACGCCGGTTGCTTACGGTGCTGTTGGTACACCGACAAACACCGCATTTAACATGGTTTCCAGTGAGTTAGGTGCTGCAGGTGTCACAAATACTGAAGCATGGAAATTAGGTTTAACAAAATGGGTTGCTATCCCAAGTGCAATCATTTGTCCAATCATTATCTTTATCGTTGTATTTATGATGGTTAAGATGTTCGGTAAAGACAAATCCACAAAATATGCAATTGAAGTTATCCCATATATTTTAATGTCAGCGGTAGCATTCGTAGTGCCATATTTGATCTGTGCAGCATTCCTTGGACCAGAGTTCCCATCTCTGATCGGTGCATTGATCGCTCTGGTTATCTGCGTTGTTACAGCAAAGAAAGGAATTCTGGTTCCTAAGAGCAAATTTGAATTCCCAGATCATTCTCAGTGGGCAGAACATTGGAAATCCACTTCAGATGTTCAGGAAGACGAGTCCATGAAAGTAGAAACAAATATGTCTCCTGTTATGGCATGGGTACCATATGGTATCATTGCTATCATCCTTGTAGTAACACGTATTCCTCAGATTGGTATCAAAGGAATCCTTAACGTTACAACACCACCGTTTGCCATTGCGATTAACTCCATCTTCGGTGTTGAAGTTGGTTTTGCATGGAAATGGGCTTGGAACCCAGGTATCTTACCATTCATCCTTGTTGCATTGATCATCATTCCTCTGCACAAGATGAGCGGTGACCGTGTGAAAGCCGCTTGGAAAGAGACATTTTCCATGGTTGGCGGTGCTGCCATCGCATTACTTTTCGGTATTGCCATGGTTCAGTTGTTCAAGATGTCCGGTGCCCAGTTCAATAACAGCGGTATGGACAGTATGCTGATCGTTATGGCTAATGGTCTTGCAGACCTCTTTGGTACAGCTTACATTATCGTAGCTCCTATCATCGGTGTCATCGGAGCATTTATTTCCGGTTCCGCAACTGTATCCTGTACATTGTTCTCCACACTTCAGTATGCAGCAGCAACCCGTCTTGGTCTGGCTCCAATGCTGATTCTGGCTATGCAGGTTATGGGTGGCGCTATGGGTAACATGGTATGTGTAAACAATATCGTTTCCGCATGTGCAACTTGCGGTACGATCGGTGCAGAAGGCCGTCTGATGCGTTCCAACGTAGTTCCTTGTCTGATCTACGCAGCATTGACTATTTTGATTCTTGGCGGTTTGATTCTTTCTGGATTTAATCCGATTGCATAAGTAAGATACATAAGAAGGTCTCCGAAGATGTGATGCTTCGGGGACCTTCTTTTTGATCAGGGAATTTGCTGCGTTGAAGTGGTGCGGTGTTGACAATTATTGGATTTAATGCAGAACGACGGGTTGATTCGTATTTTATCCTGATAAAAAACCGCTGAACAGGTGGGGTTCTCCACATAGGGAACGCACACAGGTTACAGCGGTTTTTCTGTCTTTATTATTTTAACTCGAGGATTTTTTCAGCAATCCGTGCAGCATCTTCGATACAGCCTGGACAGGAACGGAGGACATTTCCTGTCTCAACACCCTTTAAGTCACAGCAGGCAATAGCTCCGTTTTTTTCCTGGAATTCTTTAACGATAGCTGCAGAGAGTTTATAAGTTGCAGCTTTTGAGTTTGGCTGTTCCAGATTGGCAGTGCTGTTTTTAAAACCGGCCAGAAGGACTGCTCCGGCAATGGCGCCGCAGGTGCCGTGCATTCCGCCCATACCAAGGCCGAAAGCTTCTCCGGCTTTAAACATGGTTTCTTCATCAACGCCGACCAGATCGCAGAAAGCGCAGGCGACGGATTGGCAGCAATTGTAGTTTTTATCATGATTTTCCAATGCTTTGGAAATTCTGTCTGACATAGTTATTTCTCCTTTGTGTACATTACAGATTTTTTGATATCCTCTGCCGTAGCTTCATCGGTCAGCAGGCTGATCAGTGCGGCAGCAAATTCGATGGCAGTGCCAAGTCCGCGGCTTGTGATAATATGTCCATCGATTACAGCCTCATCCGTTACATGGACAGCCTCAATCAAATCTTTCTCGAAGCCCGGATAGCAGGTTGCTTTCCGACCTTTAAGAAAGCCCAGATGGCCGAGAACCATCGGTGCGGCACAGATAGCGCCAATATATTTACCTTTGTCATAAAAATCCCTTAATAAAGCTTTCAGCGGCCCACAGGCGTTCAGGTTGCAGGTTCCCGGAGCGCCGCCCGGCAGTACAAGCATCTCTGTGTCTGAAAAATCCATATCGGCAAAACGGCTGTCGGCTGTAATGTGAATACCGTGTGCACCGGTGATTTCCAGCGTGTCGCCGATGGAAACGATGCTGATCGGGATATCGGCACGGCGCATCAGGTCAACAACGGTTAAACCTTCGATTTCTTCGAGACCAGGAGCGAAAAAAATACAAACTCGACTCATAGTGTGTCACCTTCTTTCAAACGTATTTCTAAGTGACCCTATTATACTATAGATTCGCTGATTTTGAAATAGAGAAAAGTGTTTACCAGAACTTCGTAAAATGCTATAATATAGGATAAGTTGCTTTTACCTATATTGAGAATATTCAGAAAAAAGAGGTAAGATAATGAGAAATGATGTGGAAATCAAAGGGCGTTTGAAATGGTACCTGAGATGGCCGATTATATTGAATATTATCGTTGGGATTATGACGCTGGGGGTCACAGTGATCGACCATAAGGCAGGCGCTTTGATGGGCGTGTTCTTTTTGGTGCATCTGATATTTTCTGTGGTCGTATCCTTTTATTCCAAACCGGCGATTACGGAAGAACTGATTAATTTCGGACTTCAATATGGTCAGGTACAGAAAAAACTGCTTCATGAACTGGAGGTGCCTTACGGGGTTCTTGATGGTACAGGAAAATTGATGTGGGAAAACAAGGCGTTGACCCAACTGATCGGCAACCTGGCTGTCCGGAAGAATATCCAGAGTATTTTCCCGTCTCTGGATCTTCAGAAGATTTTGAACATGGAAGAAAAATGCTATTTGGAAATTGTCCATGAAGAGCGGGTATACCGGACCGAATTCTGCCGGATGCATGTAGAAGATTTTGCCGAGCATAATGACCTGGTTGGTTTTGATCATCCGGAGAATCTTCTGATTGCCATGTTTATGTTTGATGAAACGGATATACGCCGTTACATCCGGGAGAATCAGGAGCAGAAGCTTGTTGCCGGTATTATTTTTATTGATAATTTTGAGGAGGCCATGAACAGCACCGAGGAAGTCCGGCGGTCCCTTCTGGCTGCTTTGATTGAACGAAAAATCACGAAATATATGCAGTCTTATGATGCGATTATTACTAAAGTAGAAAAAGACAGGTATACCTTCGTGGTGAATCATAAACATATGGCGGCCATTCAGTCCAGCCGTTTTTCTATTCTGGATGAAGTTCGGGAGATTAACATCGGTAATGAGATGTCTGTGACGATGTGTATCGGTGTTGGTATGAATGCCATTTCCTACGGACAGTCCTATACGTGGGCGCAGAACGCCATTGATTTGGCTCTGGGCCGCGGCGGTGATCAGGCTGTTGTCAAGGCCGGAGATAAGATTTCTTATTACGGCGGCAAGACGAAGCAGGTGGAAAAGGGAACTCGTGTGAAAGCCCGTGTTAAGGCCCATGCCTTAAAACAGATTATTCTTGGTAAAGACCAGGTAATCATTATGGGGCATAAGATTGGCGATGTGGATTCATTTGGTTCGGCTATCGGCGTATACCGGGCGGCAAAATCCCTGAATAAACCGGCTCATATTGTTATCAATGAGATTACAACGTCGGTGCGTCCGATCATAAATAATTTTAAAAACAATCCGGATTATGAACCAGATATGTTTTTGCGCAGCAGTGAAGCGGCTGCCATTATGAATATGGAGACAGCCCTCATTGTTGTGGATGTAAACCGTCCGTCTTATACGGAAGGTCCGGAACTTTTGAACCGAACGAAAACGGTGGTTATCCTGGATCATCACCGTCAGAGCAGTGAGTCCATTGAAAGCCCTGTATTGTCCTATATTGAGCCGTATGCATCCTCGGCCTGTGAAATGGTTGCCGAGATCTTGCAGTACATTACAGATGGTGTGAAGCTTCGTCCAATCGAAGCGGATGCCATGTTTGCCGGGCTGATGATCGATACAAATAATTTTTCAAGTAAAACAGGTGTGCGTACCTTTGAAGCAGCCGCTTTCTTAAAAAAGAGTGGTGCGGATATTACCCGTGTCCATCTGGCTTTCAGAGACAGTATGGAAATTTATCGGGCACGGGCAGAAGCGGTACGTCATGCGGAAATGGACAATGATATGGCCTATGCAGCCTGTCCGGCGGAAGGTTTGGAGAGCCCGACCATCGTTGGCGCTCAGGTGGCAAACGAACTTTTGAATATTACAGGAATTAAGGCGTCCTTTGTATTTACCCGTGTGAAGGAAACGATTTACGTCAGCGCCCGTTCAATGGAGGGTGAAGATGGAATTAATGTTCAGCTCGTTATGGAGCGGATTGGCGGCGGCGGTCACAGTACCATTGCCGGTGCCCAGCTTCAAAATATGACCGAAGCCCAGGGAATGGAGCTTGTGAAGCGGACAATAGCCAGTATGAAGAAAGAAGGAGCGATATAGATGAAAGTTATTTTATTGGAAGATGTGAAAAGCCTTGGAAAAAAAGGCGAACTTGTGGAAGTCAATGAAGGTTATGCAAGAAACTTTATTTTAAAGAAAAAACTTGGTCTGGAAGCAACAGCCAAGAACATGAATGATCTGAAACTGAAAAAGGCCAATGAAGAGAAAGTGGCTAAAGAGCAGTTGGAAGCTGCTAAAGTATTTGCTGAGGAGCTGAAGGAAAAAGTTGTTACAGTGTCGATCAAGACCGGTGAAGGCGGCCGTGTATTTGGCTCTGTTTCCACAAAGGAAATCGCATCGGCGGCCAAAGCTCAGTTAAATCTGGATATCGATAAGAAAAAGTTGAATCTGCAGGAGCCAATCCGTATGGTTGGTACGGTTATCGTGCCATATAAGGTACATCCAAAGGTAACAGCAGAATTGAAAGTGAAGGTTGTGGAGGCCTGATATGGCGATGGATGAAGCGTTGATCAAGAGAATATTACCCCATAGTGATGAGGCGGAGCGGGCTGTCATTGGCTCGATGTTGATGGACGCGGATGCCATTGTGACCGCCTCGGAAATAATCACCAGCGATGATTTTTATCAGAGACAATATGGAATTCTCTTTGATGTGATGACGGAGCTGTACGGGGAGGATAAGCCGGTAGATCTGGTGACATTGCAGGAACGCCTGAAAAATAAGGATGTGCCGCCGGAGCTGACCAGCGTGGAATTTATCAGCGGTATTTTAAATGATGTACCGACGTCGGCCAATGTCAAGCATTATGCGGAAACTGTGGCAGAAAAGGCCCTTCTGCGCCGGATGATACGGGCGAATGAAGAGATTGCAAATACTTGCTATCTTGGAAAGGAGCCGCTGGATCAGATCCTTGAGGATACGGAAAAGAAAATCTTTGATTTGCTCCAGAAGAAAAGTTCCGACGATTTTGTACCGATTCGGGATGTGGTCTTAAGTGTTATTGACAAGATTGAACTGGCAGCGAAGCATAAAGGGACAGTGACCGGACTGGCTACCGGATTTTATGATCTGGATTATAAAACCTCCGGATTTCAGCCTTCCGATTTGATTCTTGTGGCCGCTCGTCCGTCTATGGGAAAAACGGCTTTTGTCCTGAATCTGGCCCAGTATATTGCGGTAAAAAATAAAGTGCCGACGGCTATTTTCAGTTTGGAAATGTCAAAGGATCAGTTGGTCAACCGTTTGCTCTCCATGGAGTCCAAGGTGGATTCTCAGTTGATCCGAACCGGTAACCTGAGCGCCAACGACTGGGAAAAGCTTATCGAAAGCGCCGGGGATATCAGTAAGGCACCGCTGATCATTGATGATACCCCTGGAATCTCGATTTCGGAGCTTCGTTCCAAATGTCGGAAGTTCAAGCTTGAAAATGATTTGGGGCTGGTCATTATTGATTATTTACAGCTTATGAGCGGCGGCAGTAAACGGACGGATTCGAGACAGCAGGAGATTTCCGAAATTTCCCGTTCCTTAAAGGCTTTAGCCAGAGAGATTAATGCACCGGTCATTGCCTTGTCCCAGCTTTCACGAGCCTGTGAGACCCGGCCGGACCATCGGCCGATTTTATCCGACTTACGTGAATCCGGAGCAATCGAGCAGGATGCCGATGTGGTAATGTTCATCTACAGGGATGATTACTATAATAAAGATACAGATAAGAAAAATATTTCTGAGATTATCATCGCTAAACAGCGTAATGGCCCGATTGGTACGGTGGAACTGGTTTGGCTTCCGAACTACACCAAGTTTGCGAATAAATCAAAGAAATAAAATAACGCATATTTCGGCGTATATTAAGCCGGTCACGAATATTGTGACCGGTTTTTTTATTTTTCGAATAGGCTGTGTCGACAAGTTGTTAGGGGATAAAATTGAAATATTTTAGGGGTTTGCTATAATTTGATTGTTAGATAACGAGAAGCTTGAGTGGAGGTATTCTATGGAAGAGATGCGATACACAATATCAGATGCAGCGAAGATGGTAAAAGTTGAATCCCATGTACTTCGGTACTGGGAGGACGAGCTGTCACTGGACATACCAAGGAATGAAATGGGCCATCGTTATTATACACAGCGGGAAATCGATGTATTTTGCCAGATACGGGCGTTAAAAGACAGAGGATTTCAGTTGAAAGCGATAAAAGATGTTCTTGAGATTATGTTTGAAGAAGAAAAGGGTACAAATATTATTTCTTTGGACAATGTACGGCAAAATTTTGCCGAGTCTGAAGAAAAATCAAAAAAACTTGAAGAAAAGGCACAGAGGACAGGTGAGAAGGTTCAGAAGATTGAGGAGAAAAAGGAAAAGCCGGAAGAGAAAAATGTGAAAGAAACAGCAGCGGCAGAATTGGCAGAAGTACAGAGCGTTGAAGCTCCGGCGGTTGTCAGCGTCAGTCCGGCTGAGAAGATGAGCCATTTTAAATACATAATGGATGGTATCGTGTCTCAGGCGCTTCAGGCGAATAATTTGAAACTGGAGGAGTCCATTGCACGTCAGGTAACAGAACGTCTTCTGGGGGAAATGGATGCCATAGAACAGGAGAGAGAGCAGCGGGAAGAAATGCGGTTCAGAAAGCTGGATGAAGCCATTCGGGGACGCCAGAGGGGTTACCAGGAGGCCGCGGCAGCGAAACTTCCGCCATATACACCGACGAAGATGAATAAACGGCGTTTTGGCCTGTTCCGGCGCTGAAGCAGTATTTGCAAAAAAAGAAAGTGCTTTGGGAAAACCCAAAGCACTTTGCTTTTTATAATTTTTTAAATTAGTCAGCCTGAGAAATAGCACCTGTTGGGCATGTACCTGCACAAGTACCGCAATCGATGCAGTCATCAGCTTTGATTTCGTATTTTCCATCGCCTTCAACGATAGCGCCTACTGGACATTCGCCAGCGCAAGCACCACAGGAAACACAATCAGAAGAAATTACATATGCCATGATAGTTACCTCCTTATAAGTATGAATATAAATCAAATAGTACTGTTAAGTTGTACGGTCTTATTGTAATACAAAAGGGCCCGGTTAGACAAGCATAACATAGCACTTCAATGATATAATTTATCATTTAGCAAATAATATTGAAAAAATTTGGAAAATTACCTGAGATTCGCCTGGGACTTGCAAAGCTGGAAATAATGTATTATAATAAGCAATGATTAAAATTTCAGAAGGAGGACTTTGAAATGGCACAGGTAACAAAAGATACTATGATTGGCGATTTATTAAGAATCGACGCAGGTGTAGCGCCTATTTTGATGAGCATTGGTATGCATTGTCTGGGTTGTCCGTCTTCTCAGGGAGAAACCATCGCAGAAGCAGCAATGGTTCATGGTATTGATCCGGCAGCGTTAGTTGCAGAAATTAATAACTTCCTTGAAAAGAATAACAAATAGGGTTCAATAGAAGTAAAAAACAGCGGGAAGAAAAACTTCTCGCTGTTTTTGTTTTTGCTACAGATTCGCCAGCTTTTGGATAGCCTTATTTTTTATCATGATTGTAAAATGTTCGTTGTAGTAAGCTACGGAAGCCGCGGCCGCCGGAACACATTCACCGTATTCGGTAGCAATATTGCAGACTTTGTTGAACAAATGAGGTGAGGCCTTTCCCTTCGTAAGAACAAGGTAAAAACTGCCGGATTTCGAATCTTTGTATAAGGTATTGGAGCTGCGGTATTTTGGATGAATAACATCGGCAAACCGGCAGACATCTTCGAGATTCCGGAAGATAAACACTTTTGTCATTTCAATTGAAGGGGCACCTTCACCAGCTTTTGGCTTTGTGCCGGACGGCAGCGGAATTTTGGATTCTCCGGAAGAAATCTCTTTAACGATCAATTCCTCACTGATTTTTTTAAACAAGTCCAGAATATCTGCCGCGCTGCGATAGCCGGAAAGATTATCGTCGGATTCTTCTTCGGAATCCGGTGAGTCGTCATCCAGGGATATGTTCGCCGGAGAAAATTTGGAAAAGCGGGTATCCAGTTCCTCAGGGTCTTCAACCTTGGTTACGATTAAAATAATGCATTCATTGGATACGGGAATAGCTTCGATGACTAATGGAATATCGTTTGCTTCAAATCCCACTTCCGTAGAAGCCTGAATCATCATATCACGGAACAGCCGTTTGGCTTTATCAGAACCATAAGCAAGTTCACTCAACTTAATCTCACGGTTTACTAAATCTTCTTTATTCAGTGTACAGCGAATCTGATTTTCATTAAGTCGCTCAATCTTCATAGAAATCACTCCTTTAATGTAGGATTGAGGTTACCTACAGTATACCTACAGCAGCAGAAACTGTAAAGAGATTAAAATATTAAATTTTAAGAAATATTTGTCGAAGCCTTGCAATTGCTGCCTGTTTTTTCTTTTGGTATAATAAAATATATAAGATTTCTAAGGTAATGTGCCTGACTTCCAAATCCATTTCAAAAAAATCTTTATTTTCCCATTATGTGAATTTCGGTGATAAAAAATGCCTGGCAGTATTATACTTAGCTAGTCTTATTATATGTCAAATGTGGGATATCATTACATATTTTGGGCCTGCATCTCCTTAAAAGTGGGTAAGATTTCCATAAACATTTGCCTGATAGACTCCAATGTAGTATAATCTTAAATATAATCTGCATAGGAGTCTATCAATATGGAAAAACAAGAGATAAAGAGTTATCCGAAAAAAAGACATCCGGTGATGGGATGGATTTTTTATGGCGCGGCAATTTTTATAGGGATTGCCATTATTTGCGGATTGCTTTTTTTGAGAAATCCATTTATGATACCGACGGTGGATGCTTCGGATGAAACAGTATCCTGGCAGCCGGAGGCCGGACAGAAATATGTTCGGGTCAGTCATATGGATTTGAGGTTTACAGGGTTTTATACGGTGGATGCCAATGAGGTGATTCGTGGTTATTATTATATTGGTTCCATCGGAGAACAGTCGTGGTTCGTAGAAATTCCGGCAGAAACAGATGATGCAGGTCTTTCTCAGGCGATGCCGGATTTGGTTGATATGGAATTTACAGCACAGATATCAACGGATGTATCGGTACTCGCAAAAGCGGCAGACAGTGAAGGTATGACATCGGAAGCTTACCTTGAAAACTATAATATTTCTGATAGAGTTCTTTTGACATACGATACACACCGGGAGGCGGACATTCTTTATTACGCAATTGCAGTTTTAGCGATGCTCGGTTGTTTTGTGGCGGGCAGATTGGTTATCCACGAAACATAAAAACCAAAAAGGAAGGTTAGGTTAAAGCACATGAATAAGATAAGAAGAATTATAGGAATGCTTTTGATTTCTGTAGGACTCCTCTGTATTCTTGGCGGATGTGGCATAGTTGATGATTTTCGTTCAGAGAAGGACTTGGTGGATTATAATACCACCTATGGCGTTTCCGATGGGGAGTATACGATTACTCTCAATAATGTGATGCTGGATAAGAAAGCGATCGATGATGGAGCCGGTAATGTCTATATGGATGTGAACACGGCAAATCAGTATTATAATTCCAGAATTTACTGGCAGGCGGATGAGAATATAATTCTGTATGTGACGCCGGAGGGAATGGCAGAGTATACACCGGATTCTACGTCTTACACAGTAGGAATGGTCTCTGCAACAAGCGATATTCCTGTGGTGATCAATCGAAATGGAATGCTTTATGTTTCACTGAATTTTCTGAAAGAAAATACGAAGATGGATAGTGCCGTGTATACCGATCCGAATCGGGTAGTTACACGGACAAAATGGGGCGAGGCTTACACAACGACGGTAAGCGGCAAGAAGGCTGTTATTCGTTATCAGGGCGGCATAAAAAGTCCTGTTTTCAGGGATCTCGAAAAGGGCGAGAGAGTCTATGTTCTGGATGATGGCAGTGGTGATGAATGGGCTCAGGTAGCAACTGAGGACGGATATAATGGCTGGGTCAAAAATGAAGACCTGGAAACGCCGTCCATGACGACATTGACCGAGCCGAATTTCACAGAACCGGTATTTACGAATATTTCTAAAAATTATAAGATTAATCTGGCCTGGCATGGCGTTTACAGTGAATCGGCCAACGAAGAACTGGAGCAGATTCTTTCCGAAACACCGGGAATCAATACCATTAGTCCACGGTGGTTCTATTTTGAAAATACGAACGGCGATTTGACAACACTTGGCAGTGCAGATTATGTAAACAAAGCCCATGCTGCCGGCATTGAAGTCTGGGCGATGTTCTCCAACGAGTTTACTAATTTTGATGGTGAGATGACAGATGAAATTTTGTCGTCCCGGGCAAAGCGCCAGTATGTTCTGGATCAATTGTCAGTCTATATTGATACTTATGGGCTGGATGGCATCAATCTGGATTTTGAGATGATCAGTGAATCCGGAGCAGACAATTATATTCAGTTTGTTCGTGAATTATCGGCATTGTGCCGGGAAAAGGGTATTGTATTCTCCATTGACAATTATACGCCGATGTACTGGAGACATTATAATCATAAAGAAGAAGGTATCTTTGCTGATTATATTATTATCATGGGGTATGATGAGCATCACAGTACTTCTGAGGTGGTAGGCTCTGTGTCTTCAATGAGCTTTGCGCGTCAGGGTATTGAAGACATGCTGGAAATGGTGCCAAAGGAAAAAGTTATCAATGCAATTCCTCTGTATACCCGTGTTTGGGCGACAGATTCCAATGGATGGGTTGAATCTTTCAGCGCCGGTATGACAGAGGCTTATGGTTATCTTGAAAGTCACGGTGTAACGCCGACTTATGATGAAACAACGGGACAGAATTACGGGCAGTATACTTCGGAAGTAGACGGCCGTCTCTATCAGATTTGGTTAGAAGATGATACTTCTATCCGAAGCCGTATGGCTATGATTCAGGAATACAATCTGGCTGGAGTTGCCAGCTGGCGTATCGGCTGGGAAAGCGGTCCTGAAATCTGGCAGATTATTGCAAGTTACTTAAATTAGCGATTATCGACAATCAGCATATTCAGCTTCTTCCAACGCTTCAAATCCTGGGGCGTGAGAAGAAGCTGTTTTTTTAATGTTTCATCGGCTTTTTGCGGTTTCAGTGCGACGAGACATTTAAAGGCGCAAGGCCTGAAATCTATGCTTGAAATGCCGCATAGAAGGCCGTCACTAAAGTCTCTGGCTTCCAGTGGGTTAAAGATATAAAGTAAGTCCTCTTCCAGAGTATTAATCTGATTTACAAAAGAAAAACGAATGAGCATGTCGCTGTATAATACATTTCCAGAAAAATAAGTTTCGCTGCTGCGGCCATAGGGAGTGACAGTGCTTATGGATAAGGAAGCCTTATGCTCTCCGGTGCGGCTGCTGGTTTTGTAAATATTGATGATGCCGTCTTTGAGACGTCCTACACGTCCGTCATAAAAATATAAAAATAATTGTTCGGCACGAAAAAAAGGATTTTTTTCCTGATTGTCCCGGGGATTACCCGGAATAGTATCTGATTTGGGTTGATAATCCGTCAAATGGGTCAGAGGAATATGGAGAGCCTTGCTTATATCATAGAGTGTTTGAATGTCGACGGTGATTTCACCAGTTTCGTATTTGCTGACACTGGCGCGGCTTTTGCAGATCATGTCTGCCAATTGCTGCAGAGTCAGTCCCTGGGTTTTACGGTAGGACCGGATTTTGCTTCCAATATATTGGTTAATATTTTCCATAAATAGTTACTCCTTTGTTTCGTGATAATATACACTGGATATGTTATTTATTGTGTTTGTATTATAGATGAATAATATGATGAAAAAATTCTATCATGATGATACAAATATCGTCAATATTCTATTTTAACGAAATTCTTTTGATTTTGTTTTACCCTCGACAATATGCTACAATAGGTCGAAGAATGTTGTTTTAAAGGGAGGCTCGTCTATGAGTTCTGAGAAAAAAGGGGGATTTACCAGTTCTCTTGGATTTATTTTAGCGGCGGCCGGAAGTGCGGTCGGCGTGGGAAATATCTGGCGTTTTCCGTATTTGGCGGCCCAGGATGGCGGTGGCTTATTTTTACTGGTTTATTTGATTCTTGTGTTGACTTTTGGCTTTACGCTGTTGACTACGGATATTTCCATCGGACGGCGTACAAAGACAAATGCGTTGAATGCTTTTGGAAAGATGCATCCGAAATGGGGTTTTTTAGGGAAACTGACTTTTTTAGTTCCGGCCTTTATTATGACCTACTATACAGTCATTGGCGGTTGGGTGACTAAATATTTATTGGTTTATATAACCGGAGGCGGAGCTGAAGCCGCCCAGGATGGTTATTTTACATCCTTTATCACATCAAAAGCTTCACCGATTGTCCTGATGCTCGTTTTTCTTGCAGTGACAGCCTTTGTTGTATATTGCGGCGTGGAAAAGGGCGTTGAGCGCTGTTCGAAACTGGTTATGCCTGGTCTGATTGTCATGGTCATGGGTATTGCCGTTTTTTCGTTGGTGCTTAGTCACACGAATGATGACGGAATCACACGGACAGGCTTACAGGGACTTGCAGTATATGTAATTCCGAATTTTGAAGGGATGACTTTTGGAAGATTTCTAAAGATTTTATTGGATGCAATGAGTCAGTTATTTTTCTCGCTGAGTGTTTCCATGGGTATTATGATCACTTATGGCTCCTATGTGGATAAAGATGTCAACCTTAGTAAAGCGATTGCTCAGATTGAATTTTTTGACACAGGCGTGGCTTTCCTTGCGGGTATGATGATTATTCCGGCGGTGTTCGTGTTTTCAGGGACAGAAGGGATGGCATCCGGGCCAAGCCTCATGTTTATTTCCTTGCCGAAAGTATTTGCTGCGATGGGAGGCGCAGGGCGTATTGTGGGAACCGTTTTCTTTCTCATGGTTGCTGTTGCGGCATTAACTTCCTGCGTATCCATTATGGAGACTTTGGTGGCTAATTGTATGGAACTCTTTCATGCTGACAGAAAGAAAGTAAGTCTTATTATTGCGGTCTTATCTGCCGTTGCTGCGGCAATTATTTGTCTTGGTTATAATGTATTTTATTTTGAATTACAATTGCCGAATGGGCAGACAGGACAGATTCTCGACGTGATGGATTATATCAGTAATAGTTTTCTTATGCCATTGATTTCTCTGTTCACCTGTATTTTAGTTGGCTGGATTGTAAAACCCCAGTGGATCATTGATGAAGTGGAATCCAGCGGTCATCCATTCCGGCGGAAACATTTATATGTGTTCATGATTCGATATGTGACACCGATTATTATGGCTGTTTTATTTATCCAGTCTGTTATAGGAATATGATCTTCTATAGTGCAAAAGGGAAAATATTACCCCAGTCTTGCGAATCGTCAGCAGATATGCTATAGTAAAACCAAGAGAACAACCGTCCACAAAAGTGGTTGACCTCGTAAATAAGTTGGTAAGAATACCATCCTCGCTACTTGGGCAAAAGTTTAGAGGGTGGTTTTCTTATACTCTAAAACTTTAGTGACAAATCATATAAATGAATGTAAGCAATGCCAAAAGGAAGAACCCGAAAAGCTGATCCCAGTAAATTTTAAAATTGCTTTAAAAAGAAGTCCCCTTTCCCGTAGAAAGCGTTTCAAGCTTTCCGAGGGAAAGGGGACTTCAGAGTTACTCGTGGCGCAGCGCATCGATTGGATTCAGGTTGGCTGCTTTAATAGAAGGCAGCAGGCCGAAAAGAATACCAATGGCCATAGAGAAGATCACAGAGAATATAATGGCCGGTACGCTGATGGCTGACGGAGTTTGTGAAACTCTGGAAATCACCTGGGCCATGATGATACCAGCCACAACGCCGATGATACCGCCAAGGCTTGTCAATACGGCGGCTTCGGTCAAAAACTGGGCAAGAATGCGGCGCTTTCTGGCGCCAATGGCTTTCTTTAAACCGATTTCCCGGGTACGTTCGGTAACAGATACGAGCATGATATTCATAACGCCGATACCGCCGACAAGAAGGGAAATGCTGGCAATCCAGATTAACTGCTGGTTGGTTGCGGCGCTCAGCTCCTGGAGGTTTTTCGCCTGTTCCAAAAGGTCAGAGGCCTTGTATTTGACATCTGAGGAAGTCACGTAACCGTTCAGCAAGTCGGCACACTTACGTCCGGCGCTGCTCATTTCATCGGTACTGGAAGCTCGAATAATGAGGTTCTGCGGTTCATCGTAATTATAAACGATAGGCCAGGAAGCATCAGGGATAAAGATTATACCGCCGTCACTGCTGGAAGCCATATAATTATAATAGTCTTCCATAGAATTGATCACTGGTTTAAAGGTATTCGATTTTTCGCAAATACCGATCACGGTAAAGGGTTCTCCCTGGATTTCAATGGTCTGATCGATCGGGTCGTTGCCGCCGAAGAGGGAATTATAGGCCGCTGAATCCAAAATAGCGACTTTTCGGAAGTTTTTATAGTCGTCGGCCACAAAGCCGCGTCCTTTCTGCATTTGATATCCACAGGTAGAAAAATATTGGTTGTCAATACCATAGATTTTTCCGCCGTTTAAGGATGTGTTGTGATAGTAAATGCCCTCGGCATAATTTCTGTTCAGGTAAAGGGAGGCATTTTCCACCCCGTCAACTTCTAAAATGCTTTCACGGATTTCATCGGTGATGATGGGAACTCCCTGAGGAAGGCCATTGTAAGCCGCCTCATATTCCCAGTCATTCTGATAGAGCTTTATTTCCACCGTATTATTTCCGGCTCCGACCAGATTCTGTTTAATCTGCTCGTTTGTTCCTTTGATGGTGGAAACGATGGAAATAATGGCTGCAATACCGATAATAATACCAAGCATGGTAAGGAAGGACCGCATCTTGTGAGACCAGATTCCCTGGATGGAAAGTCTTATATTTTCAAGCATGTTGGAATCCTCCTTTAGTAATAGGAAGGAGAGTCGACTTCTTCGGTTTTAACTCCTTCTTTCACATTTTTTCCATATGGAAATGTAATTAAATCTTCAGTGGTGAGGCCGCTTTTGATTTCCTGATAGTAACCATACATCGTAGCTCCGGCTTCAATCGTCTGCTTTTTCAGCCGTCCCTTTTCATCGGCGATGAAAACAAAATATTCTCCGTTGTCTTCACGGACGTAAGCCTTTGGAATATACAGCTTGGAATTCATGCTGCTTCCGTCGGAAGTTATATCGATGCTGACAGATTGGTTGTTTTTAAAACCGGTGGTTTCGCTTAAGAAAGCGGTAAACGGATAATTGGATGTATTCGGGTTGGTGCCGTAGGAAGAAGCGTTATCCGAGACCGGGTAGTCGGAAATCGAAGTGATTTCGGCTTCAGCCGTCATACCCGTTTCCATATTGGTGACGGAAATACGCTGTCCAACAGAGATTTCTTCCCGCTTTAATTCATTTACCGTACCTTTCAAATAAAATCCATCCTGGCTGGTAACGGAAATAAATGGGGTGTTCGCATCAATGGCTGCGGCCGGGTCTCCCACAGATTTGATCTGACCATTCACCGTACTCAAAATGGTTCCGCTGGCAATATCTTTACGCATCTTTTCATATTTAAGAACCGCTTCTTTCCTGTCGATATTCAGGGTTGTTAATTGGTTTTTCTTTTCCGTTAATTGACGGTCTCTGTCCTCGGCGGTAATTCCATCATATGGATTTGTTCCATTTTCGCCGTCGGAAGTAATATCGGAAATCTGAGTATTGTAGTTATACATAAACTCCTCCAGAGTCATTTCATAAAAATCTTCCGGAATATCAAAATTATAGCCGTCCAGGTAAATGCGTTTTCCGATGGATGGAATCTGTAAGAATACGACCAGAGGTTCACCGATTTTACGGCCTGTATTCGTATCCAGACCTTTGATTCGATAGAGGAAATCCGGTGTAATAATGGTTTCCGGTGCACATTTTACGGTATAGATATTCTGGGTATCGTCTTTTAAAAATAAAACAGTCTGAAGGTCCAGTCGGTAAACGATGGCGTCCGGGTCTGCATTTCCGGCACCAGGTGAAGAAAGGAGCTGATGGCCGTCAGCTTTCATGGAGACTTCCAGACCCTCATCACCTCCGGTATGATCCGGGATATTGTAGCCAATGGCGGCTGTTTCAAGAAAATGGATGTCGCGATTTGCAGCCTGAATCTGGAGATCAATGTTGTCAATGGCGAGGGCCTGCATTTCTAAATCCAAAGTTGCCAGTGTGGTGTCTATGGTCATTAAAGGTGTTCCAACGGAAACCGTATCGCCTTCACTGACAAGGATTTCCTGAATGACCTGATTTTCTGTGATGTAGACATCCTGGGTCAAGTCCGTGGTCACCGTGCCGTAGGAGGAATTATCTTCCCATAATGGAACGGAAATGGTGGAAACCGGACTGACTTCCACACGGGTATTGGCATTTTTATAAATACGGTAGCCTCCGATGCTGACGCAGACGACAGCGACGGCAGCGGCCAGACTAATTGTTATGATCATCGGTTTTTTCATAATCCGGGGCCTCCTTCCCTGTGAGAATACCATCACGGATGATTGCCTGACGTTTGGCGTGGGAGGCAATTTCTGCATCGTGAGTAATCATAATGATAGTAATACCTTCATCGTTGAGTTTTTGGAAAAGCTCCATGACCTGTTCACCGGACGTACTGTCCAGGGCACCGGTCGGTTCATCGGCCAGAAGGATGGTCGGGTGGTTGACGATGGCTCTGGCAATGGCAACACGCTGCTGCTGACCACCGGAAAGCTGTGTTGGCTTAAAATGAAGCCGATCGCCGAGGCCAACCCGTTCCAAAGCTTCTGTGGCTCGTTCAACCCGTTCCTTTTTTGAAATGCCGGCGTAAATCAGCGGCAAATAGACATTTTCCAGTGCAGTCTGCTTCGGCAGCAAATGGAAACTCTGAAATACAAAGCCAATATTGTAGAGCCGGGTATCGGACAGCTCATTATCCGAATAAGCCAGGACATCTTTACCGTTCAGATGGTAGGAGCCGGATGTTGGTTTATCGAGACAGCCGATAATATTCATCAGGGTTGTCTTACCTGAACCGGAGGGGCCCATGATTGCCAGGTATTCACCTTCCTCAACGGAAAGCGAGATATCTTTCAGGATATGGACTTCCATTTTGCCCTGTATATAATCTTTATAAACATGTTCTAACTCAAGTATCATTCAACCATTCCCTCCATATTGCCGGAACCTTCCATCTCTGAGCCGCCCTGGGAGCCGGTATTGACGCAAGGCATGCCTTCGGTTAAGGTGTCCTCAGGAAAGGCAATGGAATCTTCCAGAGTAAGTCCCGAGGTGATTTCATATTCGTCCATTGTTTCATCATATTGACCGGTAGTGATCTGGCGTTTTTCCAGTTTGTCATTCTTTCCGCACACCCATGCATAGGCATCGTTGCCATCAAATATGAGATAGTAACTGGAAAGCCAAAGACCTTCTTTGGTTTCGGTCTGCCCAAGGTCCGGTTCCATAAATACATGCTGGCCGAGCATGAGCATTGCTTCATCCGTCAGTTCTACGTAGAAGTTATAGGAAGAAGACGAAGTGTTTGTGTCGCTGTTTGATGAATAATACATGGAGTTCTGATTACTTACCGGGTTTTCGGTGTCTACTTCGGTTACTGTACCCCGCCAAACGATACTTTCATCAATTCTGGAATGGACGAGCATTTCCTGCCCCGTAGAGATGGCGTACATGTTTTGCTCATTGATGGTTCCTTTAATGCGGTATTCATTATTTGAAAGAATTGTCATGTAGGACGAATCATTCTCATATCCATAGCCATAGGATGACTGGGAGCCGTCATTGATGGATTTTACAACGCCGTCGATTTCGCTGGTAACTGTGGAATTTTCCAGAGATTTGCGAATCTGATCGATTTCGACACCCTTACTTTTTTGATTGTATTCTGCCCGCTTTACATCATTTTGGGCAGTTAAAATCTGAGTTGTGTATGAAAATGCTTCACTTTCAGGGGCTTTGGCCTTTTCATTTTGAAGCGTTTCAATCTGATTATAAAGGGTGGAAATTTCCGTGGTGATCCGTTCAAGTTCCAGTTCGGCCTCACTTAATTTCATCTGGATTTCATCTGTATCGTAAGAAAAGAGCGGCGCACCCTTGGTTACCGTATCGCCCTCCTTTACGAAAACATCCTTAACATTCTTATCAGAGGCTTTTTGGATTTTTACGGTCTGCTGAGGTTCAACAACGCCGGCGTAGCGGTTTACCGTACCTGTCGATGTACTGGTGAGCATGGACACGGGAGTCGTGTAAGCAACGACACCGTCGGCCGCCGATGATGATTTTCTGAAAACAAAAAACCAGATGCCAATCAGAATAACCAGAATGGCTGCTGTACCGGCAGAAATAAAGATAATCTTTTTCTTTTTAGTCATGTTTTTTTCCTCCAATAAAAAAGTCTATAGATAAAACTATTATATCATAAATCACACAGTATTCATGGAAAATACTGTCAAAAGAGAAATCTTAAGATTTACGAAAGAAAATCTAAGGAATTGAAATTGAAGAGTTGACAGTGGAAAAAATATATAATATGATTAAGAGTGCTAAAAACGAAGATGGAGACAGTAGCTTTATAGGAAGTTTGCCAGAGAGTCCGGGATGGTGGAAGCCGGATATCAGTAGTATAAAGTCGAAGATCACTCCGGAGTTGTGAACTGAAAGCCGTGGAAGGTCGTAGGGGAGACGGTATCCCGCCGTTACCGGGAGAGCATATGATGGTATGCTGCTGCACAGGTGGTATAATGATAGTTTTATCAGGGCTTTCATCCTTTGCGGGTGGGAGCCCATATTTATTTTTATAAAGAAATGGAGGAATTGTAGTGTACGAAAAAGTTTCTACGAATATGAATTTTGTGGAAAGAGAAAAGAAAATCGAAAAATTCTGGCAGGAAAATGACATTTTCAAAAAAAGTATTGAGTCCCGGAAACATGCTCCGGAATATACATTTTATGACGGACCGCCGACGGCCAATGGAAAACCTCATATTGGTCATGTGCTGACCCGTGTTATCAAGGATATGATTCCGCGTTATAAGACAATGAAAGGATATCAGGTACCGAGAAAGGCCGGATGGGATACCCATGGTCTGCCGGTAGAACTGGAAGTCGAAAAGATGCTTGGCCTGGATGGAAAGGATCAGATTGAGGCTTACGGTCTGGTTCCGTTTATTGATAAGTGTAAAGAAAGTGTTTGGAAATACAAAGGTATGTGGGAGGATTTTTCCGGTACGGTTGGTTTCTGGGCTGATATGGAGCATCCTTATGTTACTTATCATGATGATTATATTGAATCTGAATGGTGGGCATTGAAGCAGATTTGGGAGAAAGGTTTATTATACAAAGGCTTCAAGGTCGTTCCTTACTGCCCTCGCTGTGGTACACCGCTGTCCGCCCAGGAAGTGGCTCAGGGATACAAGGATGTCAAGGAACGTTCAGCCATTGTTCGTTTCAAAGTTGTTGGTGAAGATGCTTATATCTTGGCCTGGACAACAACCCCTTGGACATTGCCTTCCAACGTAGCCCTCTGTGTGAACGCTGACGAGGATTATGCAAAAGTCAAAGCGGCTGACGGCTATACCTATTATATGGCCGAAGCATTGCTGGATACCGTTCTTGGCAAGTTAAAGACCGAGGATGCACCGGCTTATGAAGTGCTTGAAACTTTCAAAGGTAAAGCGCTCGAGTATAAAGAGTATGAACCGCTCTATGAAGCAGCGGCAAAAATTGCTGAAAAACAGCATAAAAAAGCCTTTTATGTATTGTGTGACGAGTATGTTACTTTAACCGATGGTACAGGTGTTGTTCATCAGGCCCCGGCCTTCGGTGAAGATGATGCCCGGGTTGGCCGTAAATATGACATGCCGTTTGTACAGCTTGTTGATGCAAAAGGTAATATGACAGAAGACACACCGTTTGCCGGCAAGTTTGTAAAGAAAGCAGACCCATTGGTACTTGAAGATCTGGAAAACCGGGGACTTCTCTTTGATGCGCCGAAGTTTGAACACAGCTATCCGCATTGCTGGCGCTGTGATACACCGCTGATTTATTATGCAAGAGAATCCTGGTTCATCAAGATGACAGCAGTCAAAGAGGATTTGATCCGCAACAATAATACGATTAACTGGATTCCGGAGAGCATCGGTAAAGGCCGTTTCGGTGACTGGCTTGAAAATGTTCAGGACTGGGGTATCAGCCGTAACCGTTACTGGGGAACACCTTTAAATATCTGGGAGTGTGAATGCGGTCATCAGCATTCCATCGGAAGCCGTCAGGAATTATTTGAGATGAGCGGCAATGAAGCGGCAAAGACTGTGGAATTCCACCGTCCATATATTGACGAGATTACTATTACCTGTCCGAAGTGCGGCAAGCCGATGAAACGTGTACCGGAAGTGATCGACTGCTGGTTTGATTCCGGTTCCATGCCATTTGCACAGCATCACTATCCATTTGAAAATGAGGATGTGTTCAAGGCTCAGTTCCCGGCGGACTTCATTTCCGAGGCTGTGGACCAGACCCGTGGATGGTTCTATTCTCTGCTGGCGATTTCGACCTTGCTTTTCAATGAAGCACCGTACAAGAATGTTATCGTACTTGGACATGTTCAGGATGAAAATGGCCAGAAGATGAGTAAGTCCAAAGGAAATGCGGTAGACCCGTTTGAAGCGCTGGAGACCTATGGCGCAGATGCCATTCGCTGGTATTTCTATGTAAATTCCGCACCATGGCTGCCAAATCGTTTCCATGGAAAAGCTGTTGTAGAAGGACAGCGTAAATTCATGGGTACATTGTGGAATACTTACGCATTTTTTGTTCTGTACGCGAATATTGATGAATTTGATGCTACAAAATATACATTAGACTACGAGAAGTTATCCGTTATGGATAAATGGCTTTTGTCCAAACTGAATACATTAATTAAAGAAGTGGATGACGACCTTGGAAATTACCGTATTCCGGATGCGGGCCGTGCTCTTCAGGAATTTGTGGATGATATGAGTAACTGGTATGTCCGCCGGAGCCGTGAACGTTTCTGGGCAAAGGGAATGCCGCAGGATAAGATCAATGCTTACATGACATTGTATACAGCTCTTGTTACTGTAGCAAAGGTTGCCGCTCCGATGATTCCTTTTATGACTGAGGATATTTACCAGAATCTGGTCCGCAGTATTGACAAAGAAGCACCTGAAAGTATCCATTTGTGTGATTTCCCTGAAGAAAATGAAGCTTTCATCGACCGTGAACTGGAAGCGAACATGGATCTGGTACTTCAGATCGTTGTGACCGGCCGTGCCTGCCGTAATACAGCCAATATCAAAAACCGTCAGCCAATCGGCCAGATGTATGTAAAAGCTGATTTTGAACTTCCGGAATTTTATCAGGAAATCGTGGAAGATGAGCTGAATGTGAAGAAGATGGCCTTTGCTCAGGATGTGAGCGCATTTACATCCTATACCTTCAAACCGCAGCTTCGTACGGTTGGACCGAAATATGGAAAACTCCTTGGAGGTATCAAACAGTATCTGAGCAGTGTGGATGGAAATAAAGCGATGACAGAACTGAAAGAAAACGGCCAGCTCACATTCGATGTCAATGGTGAGAATGTTGTGCTTCTGGAAGAAGATTTATTGATTGACTCCGCTCAGACCGAAGGTTATGTATCTGTGACAGACAGAAATGTTACCGTTGTTTTGGATACCCAGTTGAGCGAAGAACTGATCGAAGAAGGTTTTGTACGTGAAATCATTTCCAAGATTCAGACAATGCGTAAGGAAGCCGATTTTGAAGTGACAGACCACATTGTTCTTTCAATGGAAGGAAATGATAAGCTGAAAGCAATTACAGAAAAGAATGCGGAAAGCGTCAAGAAGGATGTTCTCGCTGAAGAAGTTATCTTCGGAAGCACGGACGGCTATGCGAAAGAGTGGAACATTAACGGCGAGAAAGTGACACTGGGCGTTAAGAAAGCCTGAGAATACAGGATAATGGAGGGAATTTTATTGGAAACGAATACAGAAACAGTAGTAAAGAACCCGAAAGCAATTGGTTTTGACAAAGAAGTTTTTAAGAAAAATGTATTAGATAATTTAAAATCTCTGTTCCGTAAGACGATGGATACGGCGAGCCAGCAGGAAATTTTCCAGGCCGTGGCTTTTGAAGTCAAGGATTTGATCATTGATAGGTGGCTTGCAACACAGAAAGCCTATAAGGAACAGGATGCAAAATATGTTTATTATTTATCCATGGAGTTTTTGATGGGCAGAGCCCTGGGAAACAACCTCATCAACCTGTGCTGCTATGAAGATGTGGCAGAGGTTCTCGAGGAACTTGGATTGGATTTAAATGTGTTGGAAGACCAGGAGCCGGATGCGGCTCTTGGTAACGGCGGTTTGGGACGTCTGGCAGCCTGCTTTATCGAATCTCTGTCCACATTGAATTATCCGGTGTACGGATGTGGTATCCGTTATAAATACGGTATGTTCAAACAGGAAATTCGTGACGGTTATCAGGTAGAAGTTCCGGATAACTGGCTGGAAAATGGTAATCCGTTTGAAATGAAACGGCCGGAATATACACAGACTGTTAAATTCGGCGGTTATGTGCGGATTGAATGGGATGCAGAGCGTCAGAGAAATCGTTTTATTCATGACGGCTATCAGGCCGTGAATGCGGTGCCTTATGATATTCCGGTGGTTGGCTATGGCAACAATGTGGTTAATGCGCTCCGAATTTGGGATGCACAGCCAATTCAGGAATTTAATCTGGCCTCCTTTGATAAAGGTGATTATCTTCAGGCTGTAGAACAGGAAAATCTGGCAAAGAATATCGTTGATGTACTTTATCCAAATGATAACCATTACAGCGGCAAAGAGCTTCGTCTGAAACAGCAGTATTTCTTTGTATCTGCCAGTGTTCAGCAGGCGATTAAAAAATATAAAGAGACGCATTCTGATTTACACAAGCTGCCGGAAAAAGTCTGTTTCCAGTTAAACGATACGCATCCGACCGTCACTGTACCGGAATTAATGCGTATTCTTCTGGATGAGGAAGGTATGGAATGGGATGAAGCGTGGGATATCACGACAAGATGCTGTGCTTATACAAACCATACGATTATGGCAGAAGCTCTGGAAAAATGGCCGGTAGACTTATTTATGCGTCTCCTTCCGAGAATTTATCAGATTGTACAGGAAATCAACCGCCGCTTCCTCATAGAGGTGGAAGAACGTTATCCAAATCAGTACAATAAGATCCGGAATATGGCGATTCTCTATGAAGGTCAGGTGCGCATGGCAAATATGGCCATTGTTGCCGGTTTCTCCGTCAATGGTGTGGCCCGTCTGCATACAGAGATTCTTGAAAAACGCGAACTGAGAGATTTCTATGAAATGATGCCTCAGAAGTTTAATAACAAAACAAACGGTATTACCCAGAGACGTTTCCTGCTTCACGGAAATCCGCTGCTCGCTTCCTGGGTTACAGAGAAGATCGGAACCGATCAGTGGATAACAGATCTGCCGTTGATCAAAGGTCTGGAAGCTTATGCGGATGATGCGAAAGCACAGCAGGAATTTATGGACATTAAATATAAAAATAAACTGCGTCTGGCAAAATATATTAAAGAGCATAATAATATCGACGTAGACCCGAATTCTATTTTTGATGTTCAGGTAAAACGTTTGCATGAATACAAACGTCAGTTGTTGAATATTCTGCATGTTATGTATCTGTATAATCAGATGAAGGCTAACCCGGAGATGGATTTCTATCCAACCACATTTATTTTCGGTGCAAAAGCAGCAGCAGGATATAAACGGGCCAAGGAAACCATTAAATTGATCAATTCTGTAGCGGATGTGGTCAATAACGACCCGGATATCCGCGGACGGATTAAGGTTGTATTCATCGAAAACTACCGGGTTTCCAATGCAGAAATCATTTTCGCAGCCAGTGATGTATCTGAACAGATTTCTACGGCAAGTAAGGAAGCTTCCGGTACAGGTAACATGAAGTTCATGTTAAATGGTGCGGTGACATTGGGAACGATGGACGGCGCCAATGTGGAAATCGTTGAAGAAGTCGGTACAGAAAATGCCTTTATCTTTGGTATGTCTTCTGAGGAAGTCATGGCCTATGAAGCCAATGGCGGCTATCATCCGGAAGAGATTTACCGTAATGATCCGGATATTCACAAGATTCTTGATCAGTTGGTGGATGGAACTTTCAGTCATGGCGACCGGGAAATGTTCCGGGAAATTTACAATTCTTTCCTGGCTCCTTCCTATGGACGGGCAGATCAGTATTTCATTTTAAAAGATTTTCGTTCCTATGCGGAAGCTCGCGAACGGGTAAATAAAGCTTATCAGGATAAGGCACATTGGGCGAAGATGGCCATGCTCAATACAGCAAACTCCGGTAAATTTACTTCTGACAGAACCATTGAAGAATATGTCAGAGATATCTGGTATCTGAAAAAGATTCAGGTAACACTTTGATAAAAAACTCCTGCCGAAAGAAGCTTGAAGCGCTTTTTTCGACAGGAGTCTTTTTTATTGGATGAGTAAGGCATTCATTTTTAGTTGGGTGGGAAGTCTAAAGTGATGATGAGACAGCCATCCCGGCAGCAGGCATCAATATGGCCGTGCATTTCTTCGGTCAGCGTTTTCGCAATGGAAAGTCCAAGCCCGGTGGCATGGCTGCCGCTGGAGACGGTATAAAAGCGGTCAAAAAGATGGCCGGCCTGTATTTCATCAAGTCCGGGAGCATGGTTTATAAAACGCAGAGTCCCGTGTTCATCCATCCGGACAGAAAAATCACCGTCACTGTACTTGGCCGCATTACTGACAATATTCGACAAAATTCGAGATAGTGCCGTGGGGTTCAGATAGCGGAAAACCTCTTTTTTAGGAAACTGGATGTCGGGTTCGATACCGATTTTTTTAAACGTTCCATAATAACCGGCCAGACATTCTTCCAGAGCGCGTGTCAGAGAAAGATTTTCACGCTGTTCATTATCGTCAATGGACATAATGACGGAGTAGCGAAATAATTCTTCGGTCAGTTCCCTTAAGGCGTGGACCCGGCCGTCGATAATGGATAGATATTCGCGAACAGTATCGGAAACGTCTTCTCTGGCCAGCAGGTCCATATAACCGCAGATGGCGGTCAGGGGTGTGCGTAAATCATGAGAGATACTGGAAACTGCATTTTTTAATTCGGAATCTCCCAATGTGTAACGAATATGTTCTTTGCGGAGCAGCTTTAGCTGACGATTCATATCGGCAGCTAAAAGCCGCATTTTTTTATCGGAGGTCAAAAGGTCGATACCTACATTTGTATCCGCCTTCAGACGTGCGGCAAATTCTGAGCGCAGTTGGTCTGCAGCCTGGCGCATCGAAAAGATTTTCCACAAACATAAGATTAAAGCAGCCAGCAATACAGTACATAATACATAAAGCAATGGAATCATAAAAACTCCTTTATTTAATATCCTTTTTGCGGAAACCGAAGATTCCAAGGACATTGGACAGGACGATAATGATCACCGAATAAATGCCCATCCGAATCGGGTGAGGGGCCTCCAGATTGGCAATCTGGGCACATTGGCCGCTTGGAAGGAAATCTAAGAAAAATTGGTAGATTTCCCGTTTTATTCCTGAAATATAGTTTGGATTCGGCATCATTTCAATGGACATCTCTCCGTCAGTCATCACTGCGGCTTCACTCATTTCCGGCTGAGCGAGGGCGGAGTAGAGGGAGATTGTCACAAAAAACAGAGCAAATGCTGTCAAAATACAGATCATGACGGCGTGGGATTTATTGGAGCAAAGCATACCGACCAGATTGAAGATGGCAGCATAGGCGATCGCAGCGAGGATGCCGTCAAAAAACAACAATCCAAGGATATCGACGGATATTTCCGGCATTCCAAACAGTGGGACGCCGATGGCAAGATTCACTGCAGCTCCCCAGATGCAAAGCAACAATCCGATGGCGGCACAGGTGATAAAATTGGCTATATAAATGTTTTGTCTGCTTTGACCGGTAATGATTTTATTTCGTATTGTACCATCACTGTAATCGGTTCCGATAAATAAACTGATCAGGACAGACAGAGCGATACCGACTATAAATAAAAATGTAAAGAGCAGACTGTCTATAGGCAGTTTGTCGCCATAAGCCATCATCACGTCATAAGATGAAAAAAGCATTATGCCGTTCCAAAGGAGCAGAAAGGCTAAGGCGAGACCGAAAGACAGCGTGTTTCTTAACCGGATGAAATTTGAACGAAGCAGTTTACGCATGGTCTTCACCTCCTATCAGACGTATATAATAACTTTCCAGACTTTCGTCTTTTTCATTGATACTTATAATTTTACAGTTTTCCTTAGCGAGATTCAGGGTCATATCCGTAATATCCGTGTGACCGTAAATATCTGCTTCCGTGTCAGAGATGATCGTGTATTCCAAATGTTCTCTATCCAGATAACGAGTCAAAATCCGGGTGTCGGAAACCTCGATGTGCATGCATTTGCGGCAGGCAGCTTCCAGTTCTTCGGCACTGATTTCCCGGACAATGTGTCCCTTGTCGATAAAGCCGTAATGGGTGGCCAGTTTGGACAACTCATCCAGTATATGGCTGGATATCAAAAAGGTCATCTGGTGTTCACGGTTCAGCTTTAAAATCAGTTCCCGGATTTCAATAATTCCCTGAGGGTCGAGACCATTGACAGGTTCATCCAGGACAAGAAAATCCGGGTCTCCGGCCAGGGCAATGGCAATGCCCAGACGCTGTCGCATACCAAGAGAGAAGTTTTTCGCTTTCCTCCGGCCGGTGTGGCTAAGACCGACCAGATCGAGAAGTTCGTCGATTCCTTCAAAGGAAGGTTTGCCCAGAATGATATATTGATGTTTTAAATTTTCTTTAGCGTTCATATTCAGATAAATGGATGGGGTTTCTACAACAGCGCCCATGCGGCGTCTGACATCGTACAGGTTTCTGTCTGTATGTTTCTTTCCGTAAAGTGTATATTCTCCCGACCAAGGTGACTGAAGGCCGCAGATGAGGCGGATCAAGGTTGTTTTTCCTGCACCATTTTTTCCAATGAATCCATAAATAGCACCCTTTGGAACCTTCATGTTCAAGTTGTCCAACGCTTTAAAATGGCCGTAATGTTTTGAGAGAGCCTGGGTTGTCAATGCATATTCCATGGTATAGCCTCCTTATATTTGATAGGGCCATTTTATATGAGACATGTTAAGAAGGCGGTAAAGGAAATGGTAAAGAAAATGTAAAGATTAAATTTCGTTTTCTCTTAATTTAAAGCCAATACCCCAAACAGCTTCGATATAATCTTTGCCGTTAATGTCCCGAAGTTTCCTTCGGAGGTTACTGATATGAACTTTTAAAGAGCTTTCCATACAGTCCGGAGTATCCATACTGATTCGGTCCAGAATAACAGACTTTGTCATGACCTGATTCGGATTCTGCATGAGAAGCTTTAAAATGGCAAATTCTGTCTTTGTTAAATGTACATTTGTTGATTCAATGGAAACCCTGTGACTTTCTGTATCAAGAAGAATATCATCAAAGGTCAGCAGAGTGTTGTTTTTTTCAAATGTGTGCCGGGGGCGAAGCTGTACGGTAATCCTTGCAAGCAGTTCTTCAATCTCGAAAGGCTTCGTCAGATAATCGGCGGCACCATTCAGCAGAACGTTGACTTTATTTTCAATATCCATTTTGGCACTGATGACAATGACAGGAATATCCTTGATTTTTTCTAATACTTCTTCACCGCTTCGGCCCGGAAGCATCAGGTCAAGCAGGACTAAATCCGGACGGATCTGGTCAAACAGCATAAGCGCTTCTGTTCCCGAATAGGCCCGAAGGACGGAATAACCGGCCCGGCTCAAAACTTCCTCCAGCATATTTCCTATATAACAATCATCGTCAACAACAGCTACCGTATACATTAATTTCACCAACCTTATTTTTTGCCAAGTGATTTCATTTTATCATGTAGTTTTATGAAAACCAAGATTTGGGGGAACGAATTAAGAAACTTGCAAGATTTGTCACGCACAAAGACAAAATCTTGCGCGTCAGATTGTGGTTTTTGTCGAATGGAAAAGATGGATTTCACATTTACGAAGAGGTATAATGAAAAAAGAGAGGAGGTGAGATGTTATGACAGAACATGAGCTTTTATTAGAGATGTCAAATATTATTGATACAAAATTAGAACCTTTGAGAAAGGATATTCAAATAATAAAATTTGATATAGAGCAGGATGTCAAGCCGAATATTCGTATTCTTTCGGAAAATTATATGTCGGCAGCTCAGCGTTATGCATCGGCAACAAACCAAATGGAATCGGTTCAGCAGGACCTTGAACTGATCAAAAAGGTTGTCGCCGAGCATAGTGAAAAATTGAATGAAATTTCTGCATGATTTTAGAAAATGATATTAAGCACCAAACAGAAAACAAGTATCAGCAAAACCAGTGGAAAGACGATCTGAGCAGGCGGTGTAGATCCAGCCTTTTCACCCTGGCGAATATGCTTGATGTTTTTCAGAGCTATAGAAAATGTTGCTGAAAGGATGAGCATTGCGGCCGCTTCCGCTATAAGAGTGAGTTTTTCTGCATTGACCGGGCCGTGCTGATATAGGACCATACCGATACATAAAAGGCTGCAGAGTAAAGTGAGTATGGATAAGGCTCGAAGACTTCCGCACCAGCGGTTTTCCATGGCGTAAAGTGAGTCGCGGTCCGTATAGATTTTTACGTCTTCCAGGGAAAGCCCGGATTCATATGGGCGGCGGAAATAATGCCAACCGTTAAAAGTAGAGTTCATATATTCCCATCCGGCATCCTGAAAGCATTCAATATAGCGGTCTTTATCGGTAATTTTGGGGCAGTAATCTAATTGATAGATATAGCGGACACTGTCGTCTCTGCAGAAAGTCGAGTGAAAACAGCCGCCTTTAACCAATTGAAGTCCGTTTTTTGAAGCTTCGTTCAGGTCATTTTCTTCACGTTCATATTCCCAGACAGCATAGAATTTATGGCTTGTAATAATATCTTTCATCGTGTTAGTCCTCCTTGACTATTTTTTCTGAAATTTCTACCAGATGCTTTAAACGCTGAATTTCCTGTTCTAAAACCTTCCGGCCTGAGTCTGTTAACTCATAAAGCCTCTTGCGTTTATCATCGGGGTTATCACTGAGAGTTTCCCGAATCCATCCTTTTTTCATCATATTTCCGGTGGCACCATACATAGTGCCGGAACCAATCTTTACATTTCCCTGTGAAAGTTCTGCTGTCTGCTGCATGATACCATAACCATGGTTTGGGTGATTATACAGGCAGAGAAGTATATAAAAATAACTTTCAGTCAGAGGCTCATATTTTTTAAACATTTGTATCCTCCTGTGCTGCAATACATATGTCGAGTGACGATATATCATCTTTAAATATATCGTAGCACGACATATGTCGCTTGTCAACATATTTTATGCTTTGATAATATGTCCTTTAATAAATTCAGGTGAAATGGTATAATTAATTAAAAGGGGTGGTATGTATGCTGACATTTTTTAACCGACAGGAACTGACAGTGACTTTTTCTCTGCAGGAAATGAGCCGGATTCAGAATATTCTGGCCGGAAATGGATTGGAATACAAGGTAAAAACTTTTTTAAAGCATGGTATTGACAGGGCAAGAATGGGAAGTATGGGAATGAATCCGGATGAAATGTATGAATACATTATTTATGTTCGGAAAGATGATTACGATGTGGCGATGCACCTGATACATGCAGGGAGAGAAGATTAGTCTGGATGAATTATAAAATAATCCCCCGGTCACGGATAAATATTCCGGTGATTGGGGGATTTTGTGTGTTTTACCATTGTCCATAGCAAAAAAATTTTCATAATGTTACAAAGGTCGGTTCATGACCGGTATATTTTAAAAATTTGTCATAGATATCCGAGGTTTTAATCTGCAGGCTGGCTGTGTTGACACACGGATGACATCCCATGTATTCGCGGTCCAGGGCCTCGGTATCAATAAGCAGATGGACTTTGCGTTCTGTATCGTTCATCAATCCAAGAATGCTGACGGCGCCAGGATGGATATCCAGATATTTGACCATGAATTCTTCTTCTGCAAAAGAAAGTCGTGTCGTGCCAATTTGTTTGGAAAGGACAGCCGTACGGAATTTCTTATGATGCGGTAGAAGCAGTAAATAGAATTCTGTTTTTTGAGTATTGCGTAAAAACAGGTTTTTACAGTGGCTGATATCTAAAAGGGCATCAATACCATCGCAATCTTCCATTGTCATGGCCGCCGCATGGTCCAGACGGCGGAAGGGAATATTCAGTTGTTCCAGAAGACGATAAGTGCGCAGTTCCCTTTCCTGACGGCCCTCCGTGTTGGACGGAGCGCCGTCATAGATTGTATGGTCAGAAATAATAGACATAAAAAAATTCTCTCCTGTATTTGAAATAACGAGTTGATATTAAATATGAAGAATCATACCGGCGATTTTAAAATACATCATCAGGGATAATGCATCTACAATGGTCGTGATGAATGGGCTGGCCATGACGGCCGGGTCGAATCCGAGGCGTTTTGCCAAAATCGGAAGGGAACAGCCCACCAGTTTTGCAAATATGACGGTAACGACCAGTGTCATGCAGACAACCATTGCAATGGTAACGGTTACACGGTCAATAATGAGCAGTTTCACAAAATTGGCAATAGCCAGGGTGGCGCCGATCAACAGACCGACCAGTAATTCTTTCAATATAATTTTTAATGTATCCGAATAATCAATTTCATTCAGAGAAAGACCACGGATAATGGATACGGAGGCCTGACTTCCGGCATTGCCGCCCGTGTCCATGAGCATTGGGATGAATGCAGTTAAGACTACGTAGGAGGCCAATGCCGCCTCGTAGTGGGAAATAATCCGACCGGTAAAAGTGGCGGATATCATTAAAATAAGCAGCCATGGAATACGTTTTTTCCACGTTTCAAGGACGCCCGTTTTCATATAGGGCTTATCTGTTGGGGTGATGGCTGCCATTTTTTCAATATCTTCCGTTGCTTCCTGCTGTAAAATATCCACGATATCATCGACGGTGATAATACCGACCAATCGGTTTTCACTGTCAACTACAGGAATTGATGTAAAGTCGTATTTCTGGAAAAGCTGGGCAACTTCCTCCTGGTCCGTTTGAGTGCTTACGGAAATGACATGGTCCTCCATAATATTATTCATTTTCTCTACCGGGTCACTTAAAAGCAGACGGCGCAGAGAAATGGCACCGAGCAGACGCCGGTGCGGATTCAGAATGTAGCAGGTATTAATTGTTTCCTTGTCAATACCTTCCATACGGATTTTACGAAGGGATTGTTCTACCGTGTAGGATTCCTTCAGATCCATGAACTCCACAGTCATAATACTTCCGGCAGAGTCGTCCGGATATTGAAGAAGATGATTGATATCCCGTCGTGTTTCCGGGTCCGCATTGGCTAGAAGTTTTTTTACCACATTGGCCGGCATTTCATCAATCAAGTCCGCTGCATCATCGGCGTTCAGATTATCGAGAATGTGTCCGGCTTCTTTATCAGACAGGGCAATGATTATGTCCTGTTCCAGTTCAATAGGCAGATAGGAAAATACGTCGGCTGCCAGTGATTTTGGCAGCAGTCGGAAAATTTTTGTGCGCTCACCTTCTGGAAATTCCTCAATCAGTGCGGCAATATCTACCGGATTCATCTCGGCGATTTCCCGGCGAGCCTCCATGTACAGCTTGTTTTCTAATAAGTCATTAATTTTATCAAACATTGCCATTCTCCTTTTCGGTATGTAGTTTTTACAAAATCAGAGGGCGCGGGCCCAGGAACGTCGAGAAAATTTTCTATATGATGTTTCATAAAAACCACCTGCCTTTCGGAAAAATGTCACTAAATAGTATAACACAAAAAAATAAAATAACCAGTCTTATTGCACAGTCTTAACATTGTTTTTTCGTTAATTAACAGATATAATAATGAAGGGATGTGATAAAGTTGAGAATTACAAAAATTTTAATGAAAAATATGGGAGATAGTCTTTTCTACTCCCATCCGGAAAATATGACGCAAGAAGACGAAAATTTTAGAATAGGTTTTTCTGTGAATCAATTGTCAGAAAAAGAAAAGCTGCATTTTGGAAGTGACCATGTGTCGAGTTATCATATTTTAATGGATGGTCAGGCTGAATCTGCCAATGGTGAACTTGGAGTTCGGCGTATTGAAGCAGGACAGACATTTTCCTGCGAGGAGCATGAACAGATGGAACTGAGCGGTGAAGGTCATTTGTTTAATATGTTTATGGCCGGAGGCGTCCGGGGATTTATTCGGAGCGTAACTCTTGAAAAGGAAAAGAAGATGCGTATTGGTGAAGCGATGGGTGCTTCAGTACTGGCTTTTTTGGGCTTTGATGCCGGCTTTTGTCTGGAATGGGGCGAAGAGAAACATCAATGCGAACAAGGAAGCGCTGTTGTTGTGGAAATTGATAAGCAGGAATTTTCCAGTCTGAGTTTTATTCCGGAAAAGGCAGGTATGTCTATGATCTGCGTTACAGGTGTTATGCTGAGCAATCATGATTTTGGGAAATTTATCGGTGTCCATTTCCTGGAACGGGGTGAAGGCACATGTAAGGCACGATTGGATATCCGTCCGGAACATACGAATCCAATCGGAACGGTACATGGCGGCTGTCTGTTTACATTGGCCGATGCGGTCTGCGGCATTGCGGCTTCCTCCATGGGAAGTATTTGTACGACGGTAAACAGCAATATTCAGTTTTTGAATGCGGCATTCTGGCCGAAATATCTGATTGCTGAGGCCCGGCCGAAAAAGCTTGGAAGAAAAATACGGACTTTCCTGGTGGAGATTTGGGATGATAAAGATGTGCTGATCTGTACGGTTGACATGGTGTTTTACAGTTTGCAGCAGTGACCAAAACAGCACTTTTGGTCGGAACAGGTGTTGCGAAGCGGAGTTGCTTGTGATAAAATGGGCCTAACTATAGGAAAATGGACATGGAGGACAAGACTATGAGTGATTTAAGTTTTATGATAACTACCGATACATGTTGTGACCTGCCAAAAAGCTATATTAAAGATAATGGACTTGATGTGGTTACATTATACTATAATATGAAAGGCGTTGCTTACGGCAAGGAAATTGAACTGGAGGTCAAAGAATTCTACGACATGATGCGGGGCGGAGAAATGCCGACGACTATGGCGGCCAATCCGGATGAACTTCGGGATATGTTTGAGAAATATTTAAAAGAAGGTAAAGATATCCTTCATTTGGCTTTCTCTTCGGAGTTGAGCAGCAGCTATAATAATGCGGCGGTTGTTGCCAGAGAATTAAATGAACAATATACCGGAAACAAAGTTATTGTCATTGATACATTATCCGCTTCTCTTGGTCAGGGCCTGGTGGTTCACAAAGCGGTACAGCTTCGTGAAGAAGGGAAAACGATTGATGAGACGGCGGCATGGGTTGAAGAAAACAAACTCCATTTCTGCCATCAGTTTACAGTAGATGATTTAAATCACCTGTACCGGGGCGGAAGGGTTTCTAAGTTGACGGCTGTAGCCGGAACCCTGATTCATGTAAAGCCGATTCTTCATGTAAGCGATGAGGGGAAATTGATTCCGATCGGCAAAGTGCGTGGCCGGAAAAAATCCCTGATAGCTCTGGTAGATAACATGGAGCGGACGATTGGAAGTTATCGGGATAAAAATGATATTGTATTTATCAGCCATGGCGATGCCCTGGAAGAAGCAGAATATGTGGCTGAACTTGTAAAAGAACGATTTGGCATTGAAAACTTTTTGATCAATCCGGTAAGCCCGACCATCGGCGCCCATTCCGGACCGGGAACGATTGCTCTGTTCTATATGGGAGACCGGAGATAGAAATGAAGTATCAAAATAAGGCTGTTGGAAACATGTTCCCAGCAGCCTGTTTTTTGTTATGCCATGTCTGATAAAAAACGTTGACGGCAAATCCTGAAGGTCAATCGATACCCCGAAGGAAAACCTGAGGAATGTATGTTTTCATCAGTGCCTGCATGGCCAGAAGTTCATCCTTTGAATAACTGGAGAAAATCGGCATGATGACATCCTCAGAAGCCACATAGGACTGGAGATAGTAGGCCATGGAGCCTTCCAGCCAGCGGGCAATTTCATACATATCGTCAATAGAATGAAGTTCCCGGACGACCGTTGTCCGGAATTCATAATCCAGACCGCTGTCACGGATTAAATCCACGGACAGCTTGATACGGGTCAGGTCCAGATTTGTCAGACCGGCAGTCTTGGCGTATTTTTCCTGACTGTTCTTAATATCCATAGCAACATAATCGACAAGGCCTTCGTTAAATAAATGGTCAAGCTGAATCGGGTCATAGCCGTTGGTGTCCAGCTTGACAAGATATCCCATACTCTTTATATCATAAAGTAATTCCCTTAAGTCGGGCTGAAAAGTCGGTTCGCCGCCGGTGATACATACGCCGTCCAGAACACCTCTCCGTTTTTCGAGAAAGGCGTAGACCTCTTCCAAAGGGATGTTCGGAAGCTGAGATGCCTTTGTAACGAGAGAACCATTGTGGCAGAATGGACATTTAAACTGACAATTGCCCACAAACAATGTGGCGGCCACGTGTCCGGGATAGTCTAATAAAGTTGTTTTTGCAAGTCCTTTGATTTCCATGCGTATACCCTCTTCAAATTTTAAATCATTCGTTCTTTTTTATTCTAGCATAAAACGAAAGTGGGTACAATGAAATTAAATTTGAATTATTGAAAAAAGTGTAGTAATATACTCACTAAGTAAGTTTTATAGGACGGAGGTTGAGACAGTGGATCGTTTTATCATACACAACCTGTTCGGGATTGAAGGGTTCAATATTGCCTGGTATGGTGTCATTATTGCATTTGGCATGGTTTTGGCGACCTGTGTGGCTGCCTGGAGGGCCAAGAAAGCAGGATATAAGGCCGATTTAATCATTGATTTTGTATTATTTGCGGTGCCGATTGCTATTATTTGCGCCCGCATTTATTATGTGATTTTTGAGTGGGAATATTACAGCCAGGATTTAATTCAGATTTTTAACACCCGTGGCGGGGGCCTGGCTATTTACGGTGGTGTGATTGGCGGCATTGCCACGGCAATTGGCTTTTGTAAAGTCCAGAAATTCCCTCTGTTAAAGCTGATGGATTTTGCCATGCCAAGCCTTCTGCTGGGGCAGATTATTGGCCGGTGGGGTAATTTTGTGAATCAGGAAGCTTTTGGAAATCTGATTACGAATCCAGACCTGCAGTTTTTTCCATATGGTGTGTTTATCGATGATCTGCAGGAGTGGCACCAGGCAACATTCTTTTATGAAAGTGCATCAAATCTGGTGCTGTTCATCATTATGATGATGGTTGCCCGACGGGCGAAAAAGGATGGTTGGATGACGGTGCTTTATCTGGTGGGTTATGGCGCGATAAGATGCGTTATTGAAGGACTTCGTGCGGACAGCCTTTACCTCATTCCGGGAGTACGGGTTTCCCAGTTGCTGTCGGCTGTTTTAATTGGTGTCGGCCTTGGCCTTGCCTGGGGAATTCGTTCCGGGCGACTGCACTCAAAGGCCTATGAAGGAAAATATTTGCTAAATGGAGAATAACCCATGACACAGGATGAAAAATATATGAAAGAAGCCATGAAACAGGCGAAGAAGGCGGCGGCTATTGAGGAAGTGCCCATCGGCTGCGTCATTGTTTATGGGGATAAAATCATTGCGAGGGGCTATAATAAACGGAATTTGAAAAAAAATACCCTGGCCCACGCAGAAATCATTGCTATGAACAAAGCCAGTAAGGTGATCGGTGATTGGCGTCTGGAAGACTGTACCATGTATGTGACATTGGAGCCCTGCCCCATGTGCGCCGGGGCCATCGTCCAGGCCAGGATCCCCAGAGTTGTTGTCGGTTCGATGAATCCAAAGGCAGGATGTGCCGGCTCAGTTCTGAATGTTTTGCAGACCGAAGGCTTTAATCATCAGGTGGAGCTGGAGACCGGCGTGCTGGGGGAAGAATGTTCCGAAATGCTCAGCAGTTTTTTCAGGGAGCTCAGAAAACTCAAACAAGCTCGAAAAAAGCAGGAAGACCACGCCTTGACAGAAAAATAAAAACAAGATATACTGAGTGATGCAACAATGTTATAACTTTTCCGTGCAGCCGGGGAGATAGCGGTGCCTTGTACCTGCAATCCGCTACAGCAGGGGTGATGTCCTGTCTGAGGGTCATATCCTGTGGAGCTGCCCTGTATAAGTGGCGTTGAAGCCTGGGTCTTGCGCAACAGAAACCCGTGAACCGTGTCAGGTCAGGAATGGAGCAGCACTAAGCGGGACCTTTTGTGTGCCGTGAGGGTGCCTGGGCGGAGTTAACTGTACAGGTAACGTCTGTGGGAGTGATTCGAAGCAGGGCGCACGGATTTAAAACAAATATAAAAGTTCTCGTTTGATAACGGGAACTTTTTCTTTTTGAGATTTTACATTTTCAATGGAACTTTGGATATTGCATTTATTCTATCTATCATTTATCATAGATAGTGGGGTTTTGCCGGAGAAATGGAGAGGTGAGCAAAACAGAAAGGAAGCGAAGAAAAGCTATGAGAAGAATTGGTATGTTGACCAGCGGTGGAGATTGTCAGGCGTTAAACGCGACGATGCGCGGTGTCGCGAAGGTTCTTTATAATAAACTGGATGATGTGGAAATTCTTGGATTTATGGATGGTTACCGTGGATTAATGTATAATGATTACCGGGTAATGCGTCCATCTGATTTTTCGGGGATACTGACAATGGGAGGAACGATTTTGGGTTCTTCACGTCAGCCATTTAAGAAAATGCGTGTCATTGAGGCGGATGGATTTGATAAAGTTGCGGCTATGAAGAAAACTTACCGGGAACTGGGACTTGAGTGTCTTGTTGTTTTAGGCGGTAATGGCTCACAGAAGACGGCCAATCTTCTGATGGAAGAAGGACTTAATGTGGTTTCGCTTCCAAAGACGATTGATAATGATATTTACGGTACAGATATGACCTTTGGTTTCCAGAGTGCGGCAGATATTGCAACGAATGCCATTGACTGCATTCATACAACTGCGGCTTCCCATGGACGGGTATTTATTGTGGAAGTCATGGGACATAAGGTTGGATGGCTCACATTGCATGCGGGGATTGCAGGCGGTGCGGATATCATCCTGCTTCCGGAAATACCATACGATCTGGATTGCGTTCTGGCTGCGATCGAACGCCGCCATAAAGCAGGAAAACGGTTTTCTATTCTGGCCGTTGCTGAGGGGGCTATTTCCAAAGAAGATGCCCAGCTCAGCAAAAAGGAATATAATAAGAAGAAGGCCGGAAGTCCATATCCATCCATTTCTTATGAACTTGGAGCAAAGATTGAAGAGGCCATCGGACGGGAAGTCCGAATCACTGTTCCGGGACATACTCAGAGAGGCGGCGGCCCGGATCCATATGACCGATTTATTTCTTCACGTCTTGGCGCAGCAGCCGGACGGCTGATCGTGGAACGTAAGTATGGCCGGATGGTTGCCTTTGATGGTTATGAGGTCGTCAATGTACCGCTCAGTGATGTGGCCGGTAAATTAAAATATGTGGATCCGAAGGGAGCCGCTATCCAGGAAGCAAAGGATATGGGGATCTGCTTTGGCGATGAATAGAACAGGGAGTGGAAAGCATGTCCTATCAGGCGCTTTACCGAAAATGGCGTCCTCAGGGCTTTGAGGATGTTAAAGGGCAGGAGCATATTGTTACAACATTAAAAAATCAAATACGTCTCGGGCGTGTGGGGCATGCCTATCTGTTTTGCGGTACCCGGGGAACGGGAAAAACAACGGTGGCTAAAATTTTTGCCAAAGCAGTGAATTGCCAGCATCCGGTGGACGGAAGTCCCTGTGGTGAATGCGCCATGTGCCGGGCCATTCAAAGCCAGGCATCCATGAATGTTATCGAAATCGATGCGGCTTCCAACAATGGTGTGGATAATATACGTGAGATTCGGGATGAGGTGGAATATTCACCGACAGAAGGCCGTTATAAGGTTTATATTATCGATGAGGTGCATATGCTTTCTATCGGAGCGTTCAATGCCTTGTTAAAGACGTTGGAAGAGCCGCCGGAATATGTCATTTTTATTCTGGCTACGACAGAAGCCCATAAAATCCCGGTAACTATTCTTTCGAGATGTCAGCGTTATGATTTCCGCCGGATTACTGTGGATACCATTACCGGACGGCTGGCCGAGCTGGCCCAAAAGGAAAATATGGATGTGGAAGACAAGGCGCTGCGTTATATTGCCCGAGCGGCAGATGGTTCCATGCGTGATGCTTTAAGTCTTTTGGATCAGTGTGTGGCATTTTATCTGAATGAACGGCTGACCTATGAACATGTACTGGATATTCTTGGGGCGGTGGATACCAGTGTTTTCAGCCGGCTTTTGCGATACGTGATGAGTCAGGATGTGGCCGGAGCGTTGAAGCTGATTGAAGATGTCGTTATTCAGGGCCGGGAACTGAGTCAGTTCGTGACGGACTTTACGTGGTATCTGAGAAATCTCATGCTGGTCCAGAGTTCGGATCAGTTGGAAGATGTGCTGGATATGTCGGCGGAGAATCTGGCCGCCTTAAAAGAAGAGGCGGTGCAGATTAAGCAGGCCGTATTGATGCGTTATATCCGGATTTTTTCTGAATTGACAAATCAGCTCCGTTATTCGACGCAAAAGCGAGTGTTGATTGAGCTGGCCATTGTAAAATTGTGCAAGCCTCAGATGGAAAATAATTATGAATCAATTTTAAACCGCCTGGCGGTTTTGGAGGATATGATGGAGCGTGGCGTGGCTGCGGCTCCTGTGCGGTCATCAGCAGTGGAGACGGCGGAAGAAGTGCCGGAGCCTGTCGCAGAAAGTCTGCCGCCGGCCCAGGCGGAGGATGTGGAAGCGGTGGTTTCCCAGTGGGGTAAGATCATCAGTGGTCTGGAGATGAGTACAATGATGATGTTGAAATCTGCTATGGTGAGTGCTGGAGCGGACAATCAGATCATTTTGGGATTCTATGATGATATGCAGAAGGCTTATTTTGATGGGGAAGCCCACCGTGAAGCCGTTGAAAAGGTGGTCAGCGAGCATATCGGCAAAGAAATTCATATAGTATCCAGACTTTTGGAAAAGGGCAGAGCGGAAGAGGCTTTGTTTATAAATCCGAATAAAATTCATTTGGAACATGTAGAATTTATTGATGAAGACCAGTTTTAAAAATAATAGAAGGAGGAGTATAAAATGGCAAAAAGAGGTGGATTCCCGGGAGGTATGCCGGGAAATATGAATAATTTAATGAAACAGGCCCAGAAAATGCAGAAACAGATGGAAGAGGCTACGAAGGCTCTTGAAGAGACCGAGGCAGAAGCTACGGCTGGCGGCGGTGCGGTTACTGTAAAAGTTTCCGGTAAAAAGGAAATTCTTTCCGTGAAAATTGAGGAAGAGGTTGTTGATCCGGACGACATCGAGATGCTCGAAGACCTGATCGTTGCCGCAACGAACGAAGCCCTGAGAAAAATTGATGAAATATCCCAGGCGTCTATGGCGAAAGTGACCGGAGGCCTTGGCGGATTTGGAGGCTTTGGATTTTAATGGCATATTACAGCAGTCAGATTACCCGTCTGATTGAAGAATTATCAAAATTGCCGGGAATCGGTTCAAAATCGGCTCAAAGGCTGGCATTCCATATTATTAATATGCCAAAAGACCAGGCCGCCGGTCTGGCGTCGGCTATTGTGGATGCGAGAGAAAATATCCGTTACTGCAGCCAATGTTTTAATCTGACGGACAGTGAGTTGTGTCCAATCTGCCGCAATGAGAAGCGGAATAAAAAAGTGATTATGGTTGTGGAAACACCGAGAGATCTGGCAGCCTATGAGAAAACCGGTAAATACGAAGGCGTTTACCATGTGCTGCATGGGGCTATTTCACCGATGCTCGGTATCGGGCCGAATGACATTCGCCTTAAGGAGCTGATGCTCCGCCTCCAGGGAGATGTGGATGAAGTCATCATTGCTACGAATTCCAGCCTTGAAGGGGAGACAACAGCCATGTACATCAGTAAATTAATTAAACCAACCGGGATCAAGGTCAGCCGGATTGCCAGCGGGGTTCCGGTTGGCGGCGATCTTGAATATATTGATGAAGTTACTTTATTACGAGCGCTGGAAGGAAGGGTAGAACTTTAAGATTCCCTGACTGATACAGCGGCTGAAGCGGGCCATCTGATGGCCGGCCATAGGGTCAAAAATATCCTGGAAAACACCGGTAATCTGCAGATCGCCGATGGGAGGCAGTTTTTTGCCGACACCTTTACCGGGGTGAAGGGGGCCTTTTTTGAGTAAAATATAACCGGATTGGGCCGGATTGCCCAGAGCAGCATCAATGGCTATGATGAATGGCTTTTGGTGCTGTTTTTTTATTTCATGACACGTGCGGCGAAAATTCAGAGCATGGACCGGAGCGTCCAATGTACCGTAAATATCTGTTGCTGTCCAGGCATTGCTTAAAATGGAACCAATGACCGGGCCGAGGCAGTCGCCCAGGATAGAGGGTGTTCCGATACAGATAAAGACCAGGTGCTGGTCTTTTTTATTGTATTGCCGGACCATTGAGGTCAGACAATTGCAGAAAGACTGAGAGGCATCCGGTAAATCCGGGTGAATCCAATACATTATGAAAACTCCTTTTTTCATTGAGTCTGTACATATTTATGTGATTTCATACATGTTTAGGCCCGTTTTCGGCGACGGAATGGGGAGTGTCGAAGTGAGCAGACAATTTGTGGATTCGGGGTGACAGCTTTCGCCAGATAAATTTTCCGGAATATGATACTCTGTCTATGTTCCGAAGAGCGATTCAGGGAAGGTGAGGTAATGGTTGAAGTAATGAGTCAGTCGAACAGTCAGGAAAAACTTAAATTACCGAAGAATATCCGTCAGATTGGTTTACCGGAGGAGAAAAAGAAGATTTACGTGGAAGATTATGTGGTAACCTATATGAATCAGTTGGCATCGGAATATTCAAACCGGCAGAGCGCCGCAGTGCTTCTGGGGTTCCACACAAAACAGGATGATATGCGTCTGACCTTTATCAATGGAGCCATCGGTATTCCGGCGGCTAAGGTGGAGGAAGACCAGGTGTCTTTCAGCAGTGACCTCTGGGAAGATGTTTATGGGACAATGCGGAAGTATTTCCATGATTGTGAAATTGTGGGCTGGTTTTTGACCCGTCCGGGAAAATCCCTGGGGATCAATGAGAAAATAACAAAAATTCACGTGGATCAGTTTCCGGGAAGAGAAAAGACATTATTTTTAATGGACCCTCTGGATCGGGAAGATGCTTTTTTCATTTATGAAAATGGAAGGCTTGTCCGACAGCATGGCTATTATATTTATTATGAACGCAATGAAGACATGCAGAATTACATGGTAGAGAACCGAAAAGGTCGGGGCAGTGAAGAACTTTTGGAAGCGGCAAATTTAAAACGGACCACAAACATCCGGCGTCGTACTGAAAAAGCAAAACCAAAAGAAAGTAAACACAGAGGTAGAGCTGTTGCGGGAACGATGGTTGCGGCGGCTGCGGTAGTATTGCTTGGTGTAACATTGATCAATCGACTTTATATACCAAGCCGGGCCAAGACAGTCAGCGGAGGTGTGACGGATGAAACAGTGACAGTACAAGTGGTCGAAGGTGCAGTAACGGCTAATAATGGGGCGGCAGTGCCGGAGGGGAATTCTACAGGTACGGAAGTTTCGGAAACAGGTTCTGTGAGCGGAGCCGCCGGAACAACAGGAATAACTTCCCAGGAAGGAACATCTGAGATGGGAGAAGATACATCCGAAGCTGATGAAAGCACATCGGAATCAGCAAAAACGACCAATGTGACTACGTCGAAACGCTATACAGTCCGCAAAGGAGATACTTTGGCGAATATTTCTCTGAGCCTTTATGACAGCAGAGATTACGTGGATACCATCTGTGAAATCAATGACATTGAGGACCCGGATGTGATTTACGAGGGTATGGTCCTTGAACTCCCGTAAAAAATAAGTTATACTGTTCCTTATCAGGCAAAAACCTGTATGGAGGTAGAAGTAGATTCATAATGGAAAAAATACGTACTTTAGGAAAAAAAATATGGGATATCATCAAGTACCGGCTCTGGCTGGTCCGATGTTGGATTAAAGAACATAAAAAGGCATTTGCAGCCTGTGTTGCTGCTGTGATCATTGTGATTGCCGGAGTGTTTTGGGTTTTCTTGCGGACGTATCATAATTACGAAGTGGTTGATTCCATGGAAAGAAAAAGTGATACGTCTGCAAATTATTATTTTCGGGATGACGGTATTGTCTGCTATAGCAAAGATGGAGTTTCTTTTACGGATAATGACGGTGCAGTGATCTGGAATCAGGCTTTTGGCATGTCATCACCAAAGATGAGTGCCTGCGGAGATTATATAGCGGTTGGCGATGTGGGAGCCAACAGTGTGTACATATTTAACGGAACAGGTCTGGAGGGGAAAATCAATCTGGAAAAACCGGTTCAGGATATCCGGGTGAGCCGTCAGGGGGTCATTGCGGTGGTCCTTTCCGATGGCGAAGCAAATCAGATCAATCTGTACAGTAAACAGGGAGAAGTGCTGGCAAGTGTCAAAGCGGCCATCAGCACGATCGGCTATCCGCTGACTCTGGCTTTATCGGAGGATGGGACTCGTTTGGCAGTCAGTTATGTGGTTTTTAATGGCGGTAAAATTGGCTCACGATTGATTTTTTATAATTTCTCTAATGAAGAGACAAGCAGTGAGCCGGCGGGAAGCTTTGATTATGACGAACTGTTTCCAAGGCTGGAGTTCGTCAGCGGTGATACGGTGCTGGCCTGCGGAGAAAAGGGATTTTATACGTACCGGTTCAAAGATACTGTTTCAGAAAAATTCAGTCATACATTTGCGGCTGAGGCCAAAAGTATTTTTATCACGGACTCAAATATAGGAGTTATTACAAAGAATACGGAAGAGGCAAAGGAAGGAAAAACTGTCGATAAATATGCGGTGGAAGTGTATCGTTTTTCCGGTGGAAGAGCAGCGGCATTCACTTTTGATTTTGATTACAAATCGGTATCCGCTTCAAACAGTGATATTATTTTTTATAATGACCAGGAATGTGAGATATACACATACCGGGGACATAAAAAATTCCAATATGCCTTTGAACATAATATAGAAAGTATCCTTCCCGGACAAAACTCCGGAGAGTATATTTTACTCGATGCGCAGAGCATGCAGACGATTCGACTGAAATAGAAAGGCGGTATTGGATATGAATTATGTTCTCATTGCGGCGGCAGCTATACTGTTGATTACGGTTATTATTGGCGGCATCCGTGGATTTATTAAAACATTTTTTGCGGCATTTTCCGTAGCTATAGCACTTTTTGTGGCGATTCAGGCAGGACCTTATCTCGGCAAAGTGCTTCAGCATACACCGGTATATACGGGTATTTCAAATCAGATTCAAGTGAAATTAGATGCACAGAGTGAGGCTCAGGCGGAAAAAGTTTCACAGCAGATCGAGGTGATCAATGGCTATCCGCTGCCCCAGTCTCTGAAAAAGGCTCTTATTGAAAATAATAATAATCAGATTTATGAGGCTTTGGGTGTACAGCAGTTCAACCAGTATGTGGCATCCTATATGGCGTGTCTGGTGCTGAATGCAGTGTCATTTCTGATCGTTTTTCTGGTAGCACTTATAATTTTGAAAATCATAGAAGCTAGTCTGGATTTGATCAGTAAGCTTCCGGTGCTTCATGGGATTAACGTCCTGGGCGGTTTGGTGTGCGGCGTGATTCACGGCCTGATCATTTTATGGATTCTGTGTATTGCTATTACTGTATTTGCCTGGACAGAAATGGGCCAATGGGTACTTGCTCAGATCAATGCGAACCCATTGCTGAGTTTGCTTTATAATCATAATTATCTTTTGTCCACGTTGACGAATATGGGAAAAATGCTTTTTTAATAAAATGCGGCTTGACAGGCCGCATTTTATTATATAATATAGTTGTATATACAATAATTGTACATACAACTAAAAAGGGGGACTTTTGATGGAAAGAGAAATTAAGAAAGATAAAAAAGTGGTGACTGTATGGATGACTGCGGCGGCTTGCTTTATCTATATGATGAACAGTGGTATACGAAATAATTTTGGGATTATGCTCAAAGCAATTTCAGAAAATACAGGGATGAATTATGCATCGGTAAGCTTTGTATTGGCAGTAGCCCAGCTCAGTTTTGGTATAACCCAACCTGTTTTTGGAATCATTGCTGAGAAAAAAGGTAGTCGCTTTTCGCTGCTTGCTGGTATTATTTGCGTTATTTTTGGCGCTGCTTTGACACCGATATGCAGGACAACATTTTGTTTAATGCTTGTTTTGGGAATTCTCTTGCCAGGAGGATTGGGAGCGCTTTCCTTTGGAGCAATTATGGGAACCATATCTTCGAAGATTCCCCAAAAAAATCAGGCGGCGGTCAATGGGATTGTCAATGCCAGCAGCGGCATTGGAAATACACTTTTTGCACCGATAATCAGTACGGCTATTGCTGCGGGGGGATTGGTCAGCGGTATGCGTGTCCTCTCGATATTATCTGTGATGATGATTCCGGTAACTATTGCCATGTGCGGAAAAAAGGAAACGATAGAAGTAAATGCAATATCATCCGATAAAGTGAAAATGGATATGCCGGGATTGTTCAAAATGGCTTTCAATAATCGAAATTATTTATTTATTGTTATCGGCTTTTTTACATGCGGCTTTCATATGGCCATTATTACAAATCATTTTGCAACGGAAATTATGTCCTATGGATATTCTTATGAACTATCGGCCTATGCTTTTTCCATTTATGGCGTTGCAACGATTATTGGCTGCCTTGCAGCCGGAGTTATGTGTTCCCGTTTTGCGATGGAAAAGGTTCTTGGAACACTATATGCGTCCAGAGCATTTATAACCTTTGTATTTTTTATGATGCCAAAAACAATGCCGGTCATTTGTATATATATTTTTCTGCTTGGATTTACAGGTTCTTCTACAGTGACGCCGGTGTCTGGCTTATGCGGAAAACTTTTTGGTACACGGGGAGTAACCATCTTCTTTAGCTTTGCATTTTTTGTACATCAAATTGGTGGTTTCCTTTCTGCGTGGCTGGGCGGACTTTCATTTGAAAGTTTCAGAAGTTACCAGGTTATTTGGATGGCAGATATCATTTTATGTTTGGCAGCGGCCGCTGTTAGTTATATAATTAAAGATATTCATAAGGAGGAATAGAGGAATGAATACAAAAATTTTGCCGTGTGTCTGTATGAGCGCACGGCGGGCGGCAAATGCTTTGACTTATTATTATGATAAAATGTTTGAAAACATGGGGATTACAGTAAATCAATATTCATTGATGGTCAATATCAATTCGGTCGGCACAACGAATATTACAGATTTAACTCGAATTGTAAAATTGGATAAAAGTACCCTGACCCGTACTTTGGCCCCACTGATTGAAGTCGGATATATTTATTCAGAACGAGGCAAAAACCGTAGGGAAGTTATGTTGTCCTTAACTAAAGAAGGAAAAGTAAAGCTAAAAGAGGTGTCTCCGGTCTGGCAAAAGGTACAAGAAGAAATGGTTACACTTTTAGGTGGAGCAGAAGACGCAGATAAATTTGTAGAAACATTGATTCGGTTGCAGTCATTAAAGGAAAAATAATATTTTTTTAAATTTAGTGTTGACAAGATAAGAAAATGGTGGTATTCTATCAAAGCTGTCGCAAGAGAGCAAAACAAGTTGAAAAAAACAACTTAAAAAAATAAAAAAAGATGTTGACAAACGCTTGCGACTGTGTTATCCTATAAAAGTTGCACGACAGAAAAAGCAACATCGAAAATGAACATTGACAATTAAACAATAAAACAATCCCGAAAGTTCTTTAAAGAGAATTTCAAAAAACGAACAAAACCTAAAAGGTAGTTACGCTGCCGCTAAGTTCGAAAGAACCTCACTAAGCGGACAGGTAACGGCGTTTTCACTAAATTCATCTGCACAGCAGATTCGTTAAGTGAAAACAGTCAGTAAAAAACGGGAAGATAACAGCTAGTTGTCATTCTGTTAGGATATGAACATGAGAGTTTGATCCTGGCTCAGGATGAACGCTGGCGGCGTGCTTAACACATGCAAGTCGAACGAAGCAC